>Ga0070699_100000231_pt1 | contig 55171 bp, 48 predicted proteins | sample KBSK1503metaG_FD_65473 | JGI IMG/M metagenome (GOLD analysis project Ga0070699, IMG submission 65473) | Corn, switchgrass and miscanthus rhizosphere microbial communities from Kellogg Biological Station, Michigan, USA - KBS K1-50-3 metaG | ecosystem: Host-associated > Plants > Roots >... | reverse complement strand
GCCAGCGGCACCAGCAGCGCGGCGTAGATCACGATCTGCTTGCGGGTCTCGTCGGGGCCCGCCACTACGGGCAGCATCGGCACGCGGGCGCGCTCGTAGTCGCGGGCACGGTAGAGGGCGAGGGCCCAGAAGTGCGGGGGCGTCCACAGGAAGATCATGAGGAACAGAACCAGCCCCTCGATGCTCACCGAGCCGGTCATGGCGGCCCAGCCGATCATGGGCGGGAAGGACCCGGCGGCACCGCCGATGACGATGTTCTGCGGCGTCCGGCGTTTCAGCCACATGGTGTAGACGAACAGATAGAAGCCGATGGTGAGGGCGAGCAGCGCCCCCGCCGTCCAGTTCACCAGCACGCCGAGGACAAAGACGGAGCCGGCGGCCAGCACCACGCCGAAGGCGAGGGCCTCGTCGGGGGTCACATGACCGCGCGGAATCGGCCGGGCGGCGGTACGCTGCATCAGGGCGTCGATGTCGGCGTCGTACCACATGTTGAGGGCACCCGAGGCGCCCGCCCCGGCGGCGATGCAGATCAGCGCGATGACGGCGAGCGCGGGGTGCTGCCCGGGCGGCGCGATCACCATTCCGACGAGGGCGGTGAATACCACCAGGGCCATCACGCGCGGCTTCATCAGGGCGATGAAGTCGCCGACGCTGCCGCCGGCGAGCCGGCCAGAGTCGAGCGCCCGCTCGAGGCTCTCGGTCCGCGCTCCCAGCTCAGCCATGACCGTCCATGCCCATCCTTGCGGCGGTACACCCGGCTCCCGCCTAGTGGTGCGCCGCCTCCTCGAACTTCGGCAGCTTGTCGTAGGAGTGGAAGGCCGGCGGCGAGGACAGGGTCCACTCCAGCGTGGTGGCACCGGGGCCCCACGGATTGTTTGCCGCCCGTACGCGGGCGATGAAGTAGGCGTAGAGCATGCTGAGCACGAAAATGATGGTGGCCGTGGCGGTGATGTAGGAGCCGACCGAGGACACATGGTTCCAGAACGCGAAGGCGTCCGGGTAGTCCACGATGCGCCGCGGCATGCCCGCCAGCCCCAGGAAGTGCTGCGGGAAGAACAGCACGTTGGCGCCGATGAAGGTGAGCCAGAAGTGCAGCTTGCCGAGCGCCTCGTTGTACATGTAGCCCGACATCTTCGGGAACCAATAGTACCAGCCGGCGAAGATGGAGAAGACCGCGCCCAGCGACAGCACGTAGTGGAAGTGGGCGACCACGTAGTAGGTGTCGTGCAGCGAGCGGTCGACGCCGGCGTTGGCCAGCATGACCCCGGTCACACCGCCCACCGTGAACAGGAAGATGAAGCCGAGCGCCCACAGCATCGGCACGCGGTACTGGATCGAGCCGGCCCACATGGTGGCGATCCAGGAGAAGATCTTCACCCCCGTCGGCACCGCGATCACCATGGTGGCGAACACGAAGTAGGCCTGCACGTCCACCCCCATGCCCGACGTGTACATGTGATGCGCCCACACGATGAAGCCGACGACGCCGATGGCGACCATGGCGTAGGCCATGCCGAGGTAGCCGAACACGGGCTTCTTCGAGAAGGTCGAGACGACCTGGCTGATCATGCCGAAGCCGGGCAGGATCAGAATGTAGACCTCGGGATGGCCGAAGAACCAGAACAGGTGCTGGTAGAGGACCGGGTCGCCGCCGCCGGCCGGATTGAAGAAGGTGGTGCCGAAGTTGCGGTCGGTGAGCAGCATGGTGATGGCGCCGGCCAGCACCGGCAGCGACAGCAAAAGCAGGAAGGCCGTCACCAGCACGCTCCACACGAACAGGGGCATCTTGTGCAGCGTCATGCCCGGCGCGCGCATGTTGAAGATGGTGGTGATGAAGTTGATGGCGCCGAGGATCGAGGACGCGCCGGCCAGGTGCAGTGCCAGGATGGCGAAGTCCGGCGCCGGGCCGGGATGTCCCTGGGTGAAGAGCGGCGGATAGATGGTCCAGCCGGCGCCGACGCCGTCCATGCCCGGAGGCCCCTCGACGAACATGGACGTGAGGAGCAGCGCGAACGAGGCCGGCAGCAGCCAGAACGAGATGTTGTTCATGCGCGGGAAGGCCATGTCCGGCGCGCCGATCATCAGCGGCACGAACCAGTTGCCGAACCCGCCGATCATGGCCGGCATCACCATGAAGAACACCATGATGAGGCCGTGGCCGGCGACGAACGTGTTGAACACGTGGCCGTTGGCGAAATACTGCAGGCCCGGCTCCTGCAGCTCCATGCGCATCACCACCGACAGGAACCCGCCGATCAGGCCCGCCACGATGGCGAACAGCAGATACATCGTGCCGATGTCTTTGTGGTTGGTGGAGTTGAGCCACCGCAAGGGCCCATAGGGCGTGTGCCCATGCGTATGATCAGGGGCGTGAGCGCCCTCGGCGTGCGCGTTGCTGGCCATCGTCGCTTACCTTCGTCTTCGCCCTAGCGTTTGTTCGCCCCGGGCGTTGCCCGCCCTGGCGTCGTCTGGAGCGCCCGCCCGCCCGCCGGCGGCGCCGCCCTGCTCATGCCGGTGCTATCGCGCGGCCATCTTGTCGCGACCGGCCTGCTCCTTCGCCACCCGCAGGATGATCTCCTTGACCTTGCGGCGGTTGCGCGCCTTGGTCGCCTCGGCCCACTCGTTGAAGACATCGTCCTTCACCACCCGGAAGGCGATCGGCATGAAGGCGTGGTCCTTGCCGCACAGCTCCGAGCACTGGCCGAAGTAGATGCCCTCCTTGGTCGCCTTGAACCACGTGGCCGTGATGCGGCCCGGCACCGCGTCCGCCATGGTCCCGAACGAGGGCACCCGCCAGGCGTGGATCACGTCGGTGGAGGTGATCAGCACGTGCACCACCTTGTCGACCGGCACCAGCACCTCGTTGCTGACGGCGAGGTTGCGCGGCATCTGCTCGGCGGGCATGCCGGCCTTGATGGCCGCCTCGCGCTCGTCGTCCTGCAGGATCACCGAATCGACGCTGAACTTCTGGTCGGGAAACTCGTGCGTCCAGTTCCAGGTGTGGCCGATGGCCTTGATGGTAAGGTCCGGCGGCGGAAAGGTGTACTGGGCGTACAGCAGCCGGAACGACGGGATAGCGATGGCGATCAGGATCAGCACCGGGATCACCGTCCACAGCACCTCCACCGCCGTATTGTGGGTGGTCTGCGACGGCGCCGGATTGCGCTTCTCGCTGAAGCGCCACATGACCCACAGCATGAGGGCCAGAACGAAAGCCACGATCGTGAAGATGATGACGTTCACGTAGTCGTGGAGCTGGTGGATCTGCTCGGCAATCGGCGTCACCGCCTCCTGGAAGCCGATCTGGCCGGGGGAGGGCTGGCCGGAGCCGGCCGCCGCCGGCGCCGCGAGCAGGGCGGTGGCGAGGCCGGCGAGCACCCACGACCTGCCGGCTGTGCTGCGATTGGTTCCCAACATTGCGCGTGCTTCTCGTTGCTTGGCGGTCATTCCGGCGCTCAGGGGGTCCGCGTGAGGGGTCTGCCTCAAAACGCCATCCTCGTCTCGTCCTCGTCTATGCCCCGCGGGCCCCGAGGATTCCAGGCGGCCAATTGCCCTTCCCGTCCGCCGGCGCGAGCCAACTTGGACGCGAGATCCGCTCGACGGCGCCACCAAACCCCAACCCCCCAAGCCGCTCAAGGGCGCGGCGCTGCGGCATATCCACGCGTGAAGCTGGCATAGCTGTCGCCCATTTGCAGCGGTGTCGCACGGCCGATAGCGGGGCCGCTCGGGACCAGTTGCCGCTGCCCGCAATTTGGCCGAATTGATTGGCGAGACGGCGCCCCGGTCGGCGATGGCTGGGCCGCGGTTTCGACCCTCGCCCCAGATCCTAGGTGCGGCTCTCACCGCGGCTGGACCATCAACCGGCCGTAGAGGCCCACGAAAAGAGAGCTACGAAAAACGCGCCGCTGTCAGCTTATGTTGCACCGGCACGGGCAGAATGCGAGTAGAGCGGGCTTCGCTTCCCTGCAGGAGAGAGAGCTTGGTTTCGTTGCTGTCGCAGTTGTCCGGATTGCCCGGCCGTTGCCGCTCCGCAGGCGCCCCGCTGCTGGCGGCGCTGCTGCTCGCGCTTGTCCTGCCGCTGCCCCCGGGGTTGCCGACCGTCTCGCCGGCGCAGGCTCAGATCCTGGAGGGCGGCACCGTCAAGGCGCAGCACGGCGACTGGCAGGTGGTGTGCCGCCCGCCCCCTCCCGGTGCGAGGAACGAGATCTGCGGCGCCGTCCAGAGCGTGACCGCCGAGGACAACCAGAACGTCGGCCTCACCGCCATCGTCCAGAAGCACGCCGACGGCAAGGTGACGATGCGCGTAGTCGCTCCCCTGGGGGTCTTCCTGGGCAAGGCGCTCGGCATCCAGATCGACGCCAAGCACGAAGGCCACGTCCCCTTCGACCGCTGCCTGGCCGTCGGCTGCCAGGCCCAGCTGCTGCTGGACGCGCCGCTCACCGCCAAACTGAAGGCGGGCAAGACGATGGTGTTCATCATCTACCGCACGCAGGAGGTGGGCGTGGGAATACCCATCTCGCTGGCAGGGTTCGATCAGGCGCTGGCGGGGTTGCGGTAGAACGTACACCCGCATCGGCGGGCAATGCGTGCTGATGGGCCAGGAGGTGCTGGAGGAGAGCGATCCGTACTGAGCGCAAATCCTTCACGCCGCAGGCGGCGGTGCCTGCGCCGGAGCCGGCGGGACCGGCACCACCGTGGAGGGCTGGCCGGTCGTGCCGTTCCGCGCCTTGGCGGCGATGTCGCGCAGCTTGGCCTGGGTCTCCGGGTTCACCATGCCGGCCGAGATGATGATCTTGGCAGCGTCCTCCACGCTCATATGGATCGGCACCACGTTCTTGCGTGGCACGAAGCACACGAACCCCGAGGGCGGCAGCATGCCCGTCGGCATGAACACGCTGACGAGGTCCTGCCCGGGGATCTCCTTGCTGACCTCGCGCGCCGCCTCGCCGGTGACGAACACGATCGACCAGATGCCCTTCGATGGGAACTCCATCACCGCCACCTTCTGGAAGGCCTGCTGCGGCGAGGAGGCGGAGACCACCGACTCGAAAATCTGCTTGAGCCCCTGGTAGACGTTGCGCACGATAGGGGTGCGCCCCAGCATCAGCTCGCCGGCGCTGATCAGCGAGCGCCCGAGCAGGTTGGCCGCCAGCGCGCCGATGATGGTGAGGAGCAGGACCGCAAACACCAGCCCGACGCCCGGCACCGGAAACGGCATGTAGCTGTCAGGGTTGTAGATGCTGGGGACGTACGGCTTCACCCAGCCGTCCACCAGGGCGATGAAGTTCCAGGCGATGTAGAGCGTGATACCGACCGGGCCAACCACGACGAGGCCGGTGAGGAAGTAGTTGCGCAGGCGAGCACCGGTGCGCGGGGTGCTGCCGGGGGCCTCCTCAAGCGCCAGCTTGGCGAGGCCGGCCTTGAGGCTGGCGTCGTCGTCGCTGGCGACCTTGGCGGTCTCCCTCTTAGGGTCCGGCCTCGGGCCCGGCAGCGGGGTGCGTGGCTCATCGTGCATGGTCTTGCTTCGGTCCCCGCTGGAACAGAGTCTCTGCGCCCGGACGCGCGAGCCCAATGCGACCTGTCATTGGCACACGCGCGGCAAGCCCTGCAAGTCAGGTTTCAGAGATCGGGTTTAAAGACCGGGAACGCCGCGTCCGCAACCCGAGCCTGGAAGCCCCCGGAAAGGCGGTGCGCGCAATTGCGTTGCCGCCGCGCCTGGTCGAAGATTATGCAACCCCGCCGTGCTACGGACCGACGGGCAGGCAATCGAAGCCGCTGCCCTGCAGCTTGGCACACACCGCCTCGGTCTCGTGTACGTTCGCGAACGGGCCGAAGCGAACCCTGTAGAAGGCGCCCATGTTGCCCAGCACCGCATGGTCGATGGCCGCCTGACGGCTCGCCAGAGCGGGCTCACGCTTGGCCTTGGCGGCCAGCGCCCGCGCTTCCGCCTCGGTCCGCATGGAACCGAGCTGCACGAGGTATCGGCCCTCGATCCTGGCGGCGGGAGGGGGCCCGGCCGACGCCGGCGTGGCCTTGGACGGCGTGGCCTTGGACGGCCGGGCTGCAGGTGCCGCACGCGGAGGCGGCTCCACGGAGGCAATCGCCGCCCTATCGGTCTGCACGTCGGTCCTGCTCGACCATCCGCTCGCCGCAGCCGCCCGCGGCGGCGCGGCGGGCTCGGCTCTTGGCGGCGGAGCCGGAGGTGTCGGCTGGCGTGCGGGCGCCGGCGGCTCGGCGGCCGGGGCAGACGTGCCAAACAGGCCGCTGAGCCAGTTGGCGCCCGTCTTGGGGGCCGGAGCGCTGCCAGGAGCGCTTTCCGGCTCGCGCCCGCCGAGCCCCGCAGCGGCGTAGGCCGCCGACCGCTCGTTGGTGGCCTCCACCCGGTCCTCGCCGCCGAGCCCGCCTTTCAGCCACAGGGCGCTGTTGAGATCGGAGATGGCCTGCGCCGACCGACCCTGCCGGCGGTAAGCGAGACCGCGCACGTAGAGTGCCTTGGCCATGAGTGCTGGGGGCAGGTTGCCGGCCGACAGCGTGGCTGTCATGGCCTGCACGGCCTGATCGGCCCGGCCCGCCTGCACCTGCTTTAGCGCCGCCTCGATGGCGCGCTGGGCCTCTGCCGGGTCCTGCCGTTTCTTCCCGCCCTTGGGCTGGGCTTCGGCGGCCGGAGACTGCGCCGGAGACTGCGCCTGATCCTGCTCCTCCTCGGCCTCCTCGGCAGCCGCATAAGCGCGCGCGCCGAATTGGGCCGTCAGCACGCAGACGCCGCCGAGCATGGCCGCGGCCAGCGCCGCAAACACCGCCCTCCGCCACTCGCGCGCCATGTTGCCTGAACCCCGTTGAGGCCGCGTTCCGCGAGCCCCCTTGTAACGGGAAAACTACGACAATTCCGTGGTGTCCGGCAATTCGCCGCTTGGCGTCCCGTACGATCTCCTGGGGGTCTTGCCCGCCCTACTCCACAGTTACCGACTTGGCCAGGTTGCGTGGCTGGTCCACGTCGGTCCCCATGAAGACCGCCGTATGATAGGCGATGAGCTGCACCGGAACGGCGTAGAGCAGCGGATTGGTGAAGGGATGCGCCGGCGGCACCCGGGGCACCTGCAGGTGGGCGTCAAGCGGGCAGCCCGCCCGCGCCGGGTCGGCGCTGGACAGCAGGATGATGCGGCCGCCGCGCGCCGCCACCTCCTGCAGGTTGGAGACGGTCTTCTCGAACAGGTCGTCCTCGGGCGCCACCACGATCACGGGCACCTTCTCGTCGATGAGGGCGATGGGGCCGTGCTTCAGCTCGCCGGCGGCGTAGCCCTCGGCGTGGATGTAGGAGATCTCCTTGAGCTTCAGCGCCCCCTCCAGCGCCACCGGATAAGTGGCGCCACGGCCCAGGTAGAGCACATCCTGCGACTTCGCCAAGTGGTGGGCCAGCGCTTCATAGCGGGCCTCCCCGCGCAGCACCGAGGCGATGTGGCGGGGCACCTCGCCGAGCGCCTTGATCAGCTCGGCCTCCTGGGCCGCGGCAATGGTGCCGCGCGCGCGGCCAAGGCCGATGGCAAGGCAGGCCAGCACGGCAAGCTGCGACGTGAACGCCTTGGTCGAGGCCACGCCGATCTCCGGCCCGGCCAGCGTCGGCAGCACCGCGTCGGCCTCGCGGGCGATGGTGGAGGTGCGCACGTTGACGATGGCCGCGGTGCGCTGGCCTTGCGACTTGCAGTAGCGCAGCGTCGCAAGCGTGTCGGCTGTCTCGCCGGACTGGGAGACGAACAGGGCGAGCCCACCCTTCGCCAGCGGCGGCTCGCGGTAGCGGAACTCGGAGGCGACATCGATCTCCACCGGCAGCCGCGCATAGCGCTCCAGCCAGTACTTGCCGACGAGGCCGGCGAAATAGGCCGTGCCGCAGGCCGAGATGGCGACGCGCTCCAGCTTCGCGGGGTCGACGCCCAGGTCCGGCAGGGTGACAGTGCCGTTGGCGAAATCCACGTAGTTGGCGAGCGTATGGCCGATCACCTCCGGCTGCTCGTGGATCTCCTTGGCCATGAAATGGCGGAAGTTGCCCTTGTCCACGAGCAGGGAGCTGGCCACCGATCTCACCGCCGGGCGCGTCACGTTAGCGCCCTCGACGTTGAAAATCCGGGCGCCCTCGCGCGTCAGCACCGCCCAGTCGCCGTCATCCAGATAGGTGATGGTGTCGGTGAACGGCGCCAGCGCGATGGCGTCCGACCCCAGGTACATCTCGCCGTTGCCGTGACCGATGGCGAGCGGCGGACCGTTGCGGGCGCCGATCATCATGTTGTCCTCGCCGGCGAAGATGATGCCGAGGGCGAAGGCGCCGCGCAGCCTCTGCAGCGCCCGGCCTGCGGCGTCCACCGGGGTCAGACCCTGGTCCAGATAGTCGCTCACGAGGAGCAGCGCCGTCTCCGTGTCGGTCTCGGTCTGGAACTTGTGGCCCTTGGCGGAGAGCTCCTCCCTCAACTCCTGGAAGTTCTCGATGATGCCGTTGTGGACCACGGCCACGCGGTCGTTCATGTGCGGGTGGGCGTTGTGCTCCACCGGCCGGCCGTGCGTGGCCCACCGCGTGTGGCCGAGCCCGGTGCGGCCCTGCAGCGGGTTGCTGGAGAGCCTGAGCTCCAGGTTTCTCAGCTTGCCCTCGGCGCGGCGCCGGTCGAGGCGGCCATCCTCCACCGTAGCGACCCCGGCCGAATCGTAGCCGCGATATTCGAGGCGGCGCAGGGCGTCCACCAGATCGGCCGCAACGGCCTGCTTGCCAAGTATGCCGACGATTCCACACATCGAGTGAGAGATTCCTGTAAGAGGTGTCAGACCCTCTGGGTCTGACACCATTTTTTCGAGACCGTTTTTCGAGACCGGCCGGTTGTCGCCGACCGCGCATATCGTCGGGTTGCAGCTACGGTGTCAGACCCGGAGGGTCTGCCACCGCGACAGACACCACGACATCTATCGCCCAAGCTCGCGTTTGCGGCAATTCACAGTCAATTTCGTGGTTTTTCCGTAACCGCCGCGCGTCGCAACGCCTCACGCCCCTGACACGGCGTCTCACGGACCCTTCCGCGGCCTCTGCTTGCGGCGCCGGAACCTGGCGGCCCAGCCGGGGCGCACGTCCTGGGCCGATCGCTCCAGCGCCAGTGCGTCGGCCTCCACATCGCGGGTGATGACGCTGCCCGAGCCGATATAGGCGCCGTCGCCGATCTTCACGGGCGCCACCAGCGAGGAGTTGGAGCCGACGAAGGCGCCGGCCCCCACATCGGTGAAGTGCTTTTCCACACCGTCGTAGTTGCAGAAGATCGTACCCGCACCGACGTTGGCCCCCGCGCCGACTCGGCCGTCGCCGATGTAGGCGAGGTGATTCGCCTTGGCGCCCGCCTCCAGGCGCGCGTTCTTCACCTCCACGAAATTGCCGATGTGCACCGCAGGGCCAATATCGGCCCCTGGGCGCAGCCGCGCGAACGGCCCGACGCGCGCGCCGGACCGGATGCGCGCCCCCACCATGTGGCAGTTGGCCATGATGTGTGCGCCGTCCTCGATCGCGACACCGGGGCCGAAGAACACGTTGGGCTCGATCAGAACATCGCGCCCCAGCGTCGTATCGTGGCTGAACCACACCGTCTCCGGCGCGATCAGGGTGGCGCCGCCCTCCATGGCGCGGGCGCGGGCGCGCCGCTGGAACACCGCCTCCGCCGCCGCCAGCTGCGCCCGGGAGTTGACGCCCAGGGCCTCCTCCGCGGAGCAGATCACGGGGACGGCCACGAACCCTCCGGCCGCGGCCAGTGCAGGCGCGTCGGTAAGGTAGTGCTCGCCCCTGGCATTGGCGTTGCCGATGCGACCGAGAAGATCGAGCAGGCCAGGCACCCGGAAGGCCATGGCGCCGGCGTTGCACAGCCTCAAGCGACGCTCGGTCTCCGAGGCATCCTGGTCCTCGCGGATGGCAACCACACGGCCCAGCTCATCGACGATCAGCCGCCCGTAGCCGTCGGGGTCGGCGGGCTCGAAACCGAGGACGGCGATGTGGGCACCGGCGTCGAGCGCGCCGATCATGCGCCGCAGGGTTGCCGGCTCAACGAGTGGCGAATCGGCGAACAAGACGAGGACCGTGCCGATGTGGCGCTCCAGCGCCGCCCGCGCCGCCAGCACCGCGTGCGCCGTGCCGCGCTGCTCGGCCTGCTCGAAGATCTCGCTCCCCGGCGCCACCCGCACCGCCTCGGCCCGCACCGGCTCCATGTCGGGGCCGACCACCACGGCGGTTCGCGCGGCTCCCGCCGCGGCGGCGCCAGCCAGCACGTGGGCCAGCATCGAGCGCCCGCCGATGGGGTGCATCGCCTTGGGCAGGGAGGAGCACATGCGCACGCCCTTGCCGGCGGCAAGAGCAACAACCAGGAGCGGACTTTCGGCCATACGGGATCGCTTCGTGTTTCGGTCTTGAGGTCTGTTGCGGTTGCGGCGGGTTGCAGCGGCGACTTCCCCGTGCATGTCAGCTTACCCCAATCCCTCGGGGGAGCCCAATGCGGCCCGAGCATGCAGGAGTTGCGGGGTCAGACCCGGGTCAGACCCCTCGCTGATGACGCCAGAGTCTCTTCGAGACGCCGGATGCGAGGGGTCCGACCCTTCTCGCAAGGCTCCAGACCCCTTTACCGGCGCCGCCGCCCGCGATCCGCGGCTTCATCGAACTGCCACACCTATGACTTTGAGGGCACAGGTCCACAAGGCTTGGCCCGGCCCCGCGGCTGCCACGTTGACCCGACTCCCCCGGTTTGAGACCTTTCGCTCGATTCGATTGCGGTTCTCGTCGCGCGTCCGCGCAAAGCTCGGTTCAGACCCATAACGAGAACGAGGACGCGTTCGGTCATGGCGGCGCATATCGATCAACCCACTCGCTCACGGCGCTACATCAAGCTCTACCTGTCCACCTGGGCCCTGCTGGCGTCCGGCGCACTGGTCTACCTCGCCGTGCTGAGCTTCCCGCCCAACGCTGCGGCCCCCGCACCACAGGCGACCGTCAAGCCCGCGAAGGACACGCCCACGGACATGTCCGAGGTGAAGGTGCGGCAGGTCAAGACCACCGAGGTCAAGGCCCTCACCGAGATGCAGGGCAGCCTGAGCGAGATCCGCAAGGACGTGTCGCAGCTGCAGGAGGCCGTGGGCGAGCGCGTCGTCAACGAGAAGGTCGCGCAGACCCGGCTGAACGCCTTGGAGGAGCGCGTCTCCACCATCGACGGCCAGCCGGAGCAGCCCCCGGCGGCACCGACCGCCAAGGTGCCCGGCATCTCCCTGCTCCCCACCGGCGGGCCGCGACCCACCGCCGAGCCTCCGTTCAAAGCCCCCGAGGAGCCGGTGGCCGTCAACATCCCGCCCCCGCCGTCGCCGCCCATCGAGACGGGCAGCATCCCGCCCAAGGCGGAGATCGTGTTCGGCGAGCCGGTGGTGACGCGCGCCAGCGGGCCGGAGATGGCGGTGCAGCTGGCGGCGGGGCCGTCGCTGCAGTCCGTGCGCCAGAGCTGGGAGCTGCTGTCGGGGCGCCACGGCGGCACGCTCGGCACCCTCAAGCCGCGGGTCGTCGCCCCGCGCGGGGAGGGCGGCGTCTACCGCCTGCTGGCCGGTCCCCTGCCCACCAAGGCCGACGCGGAGCGCATCTGCTCCCAGCTCGGCGTCGGCGCCAAGGCCTGCTTCGCCACCCAGTACGCCGGCACGCCGCTATAGCGGGCGCCTCGCCTCACTCCCAGCATCGAGCGCGGCGGCAAGCACCTTGCCGCCGCGGGTCGCTTTGGCGATTGTGGCGGCATCGGCTCAGCGAAGTCGCGCACCGCACGCTTGCGCCTTACGGCTCCAGGAGCACCGCGAAGGGCTCCTCAAGCGTACGCTTCAGCAGCGCGCGATACTGCGCGTACATACTGTGACCCGTATGAATGCGCCCGAAGTGGGCTTGAGCCAGCGCCTTCAACGGCACCAGCGCAATCGGCGTGGATACCGGAATGAGGTGGGCCCCCCGCCCGACCTGCAGCGTCGTCAGGATACCGTGCATCTCCTTGTTGATGCTCGGCCGTCCCACGACAATGAGCCGGTACTGCCCATGCTCGTTGGTCACGAGATAGATGTGGCCCGAGAAGCTCGGCACGGAGACGACGCCCTGCTGCGAGAAGGCCGCGTCGAGGCGCTCCGACTCCCGGAACGCCAGGCTTGAGCGGTCGGCGTCCCAGAAGATCTCGGTGCGGTAGGCGAAGATCGCGGCCTTGTCGCCGAACGACGGCCGAATCGTCAGATAGGCTCCTTCGATCCAGGTCACGGCCGCGCGCGCGTAGCTGCCGACCTCGTCCGGAGCCAGCTCGGGCGAGCCCGCAGGCTCCGGCGTCGGCGCTGGGTCGGCCTCCCCGCGCAGCGAGACGCCCAGAGCCTGCTCGAGGCGCACCATGGTCGCCAGCGTGAACGGCCGGCGACCCGATAAGGCCTTCTCCAGGGTCGAGAGGCTGATTCGCGCCTGCTGCGCGAGCTGCTGCCTGGACAGGCGGCGGCGCGCCAGCTCCTCCAGCACGATGGCTGCCGGCGTTCGGCCCTCTCCATTGCCCCCGTGGCGGTCGGCGCTTCGGCGCATCGCTGGTCCATCGTCAAAGCCCGTACTGGCCTTCACATATCCGTACCCCGGCGACCGCCGCAAGTCGGCAGGAGGCGGACTTGTGCGCCAGTTTGGCGAACGTCACGGAAGTCCTGGGCAGGCCTCAAGGGCAGCATGGGCAGACTTGCACGTCCACGCCATTCCAAGGGAGGCCTAAGGAAGGCCCGAGGGAGACCCATGAAACGTCCTCTGAGATTGCTCATTGCCGCCAGTCTGGCGACGGCGTGTCTGCTGCTCGCCGGCGTGGTCGCCTATTCAGGCAGCTATGGGCTGAGCGCCATCGCGCGCCGCGACCTCTTGATCTGGGGCGCGACCAAAGCCGACGACGAGCGGCTCTCGCCATCCATCCGACTCGCGCTGCAGCCGCATCCTCCGGAGGCCAAGGCCGGCCCGTTCTCGTGGCAGCGTCTCGATCAGGGCTTCGAGGTCGGCGAGATGCCGGTCGTCGCAGCCGGCGCCGAGGTCGACCGCATCCTGCTCGCCCGCATCGACCCGGCGCATTACAGGTTCCAGGTCCGGAACCGGCCGAGCGGCGACCGCGACTCGCTCGACTGGATGAGGGAGCTCGGGGCCGTCCTCGTCATCAACGGCAGCTACTTCACGCGCTACGGGACGCCGGCCACGCCGCTCATCAGCGACCGCGTCCTTTCCGGGCCGACCGAGTACGAGGCCACGCACGGCGCATTCGTGGCATCGGCCACCTTTGTCGGGATTCGCGATCTCGCCCAGCTGCAGTGGCGCCAGGCGCTTCGGGACGCCGATCACGGCCTTGTCTCCTATCCCTTATTGATCGGCGCCGACGGCCGGAGCCGGTCCAAGGGCGACGCGCGCTGGCTGGCGAACCGCAGCTTCGTCGCCCAGGACGAGGCGGGTCACATCGTCCTCGGCACCACCAAGGACGCCTTCTTTTCCCTGGATCGCCTGGCGGCATTCCTGCGCGAGGCGCCGCTGGCGTTGAAGCTGGCGCTCAACCTCGACGGCGGCCCCATCGCCTGCCAGGCCATCGCGCTCAAGGACTTCAAGCGGGACTTCTGCGGTCAATGGGAGATGGCCAGCCACTACGGCGAGCTGAGGGTCCTCAGGCCCGTGCTCGGGCTCCGCCGATGGGGCCTGCCGATTGCGCTGGCCGTGCTGCCCAAATGACGGGCCGCTTGTCATAGCCGGCCACGTCGCCACATTCTGGATCAGGTGATGCAGAACCGTGGCGAGGCGATGAGCGAGACGGCGGCCCTTGTGTTGTTCTCCGGCGGGCAGGACTCCACGGTCTGCCTCGCCTCGGCGCTGGAGCGATACAGCCGGGTCGAGACGGTGGGTTTCAGCTACGGCCAGCGGCACGCCGTGGAGCTGACCCAGCGCGGCGTCGTGCGCGAGGCCCTCGCCTCCAACTATCCCAGGTGGGCCGCGCGGCTCGGGCCGGACCACGTGCTCGATCTCGCCACCCTCGGCCAGATCAGCGACACGGCGCTCACCCGCGACGCCGCCTTCGAGATGACGGCCGCCGGCCTGCCGAACACGTTCGTACCCGGCCGCAACCTCCTGTTCTTCACCTACGCCGCCGCGCTCGCCTACCGCCGCGGCATCCGCGCCTTGGTCGGCGGCATGTGCGAGACCGACTACTCGGGCTACCCCGACTGCCGCAACGACACGCTCCAGGCCTTGGCCGGGGCGCTCTCGCTTGGCATGGACACGCCCTTCTCCATCGAGACGCCGCTGATGTGGATCGACAAGGCCGGCACCTGGGAGATGGCCGGGCAGCTGGGCGGCGCGCCGCTCGTCAACCTGATCGTCGAGCACACCCATACATGCTACACCTCCGACCGCACCACCCGGCACGCCTGGGGCTACGGCTGCGGCAAATGCCCGGCATGCGGGCTGCGGGCAAGAGGATGGGACACGTGGGCCAGCAGGCGCTGATCTTCTACTTCAAGGATATTGCCGAACGCGCGGACGAGATGGGGCTGGACGACCTCGACGCGCTCGTCGCCCTGCAGGAGCAGCTGGCGCAGGTCATCGAGCCCCGCGGCATCGGCGAGGTGGACGGCAACGAGATCGCCGTGGACGGCTCGGAGGGCTCGCTCTACGCCTATGGTCCCGATGCGCGGGCAATCCTGCAGGCCGCCCTGCCGGTGGTGTGCCGGTCGCCGCTGGCGGCGGGCGGGCACGTCTATCTGCGCTACGGCGAGCTCGACGACGCGGACGCGGCGGAGGAGACGTTCCTGCTCTCCGACCTGTGCGCCAGCCGCAACGCGTGACAGCAAGGGAGCGGACGCGCCGGATGCCCACCCGCGAGGATCTTGTCCGCGCCATCGACATCGCCCTCGCCGGCGACTGGGCCGGCGCGCACGAGATCGTGCAGCAGGACGAGACCGACCCCACCTACTGCTGGGTGCACGCCGTGCTGCACAAGATCGAAGGCGATGCCGCCAACGCCCGCTACTGGTACCGCCTCTCCGGCCAGTCCTACGAGGCCTACGCCGACCCCAAGGTGGAGCTCACCGCCATCAAGGCGGTGCTGACGTATTGAAGCCGCGAATGGCGAACGGCGAATGGTGAGTGGCGAATGGAGGCCGACCATTCGCTATTGGCCATTCGCCATTCGCCGCGCTTTCTCCCCCGCCCGCCGTGTACGTCCAACCACAGCCCATCGAATCAGCTTAGGTTGCGGCCGCAAACCGCTCCGGGGTCCACGTATGGGACTGGCGCAGGCAGGGTCTGCCGCGGCATGGCTCCGGAGGCGGAGGAACAAGAACCGGGGGTTCACATGCCGCCAGCAATGCGCAAAGCCGTCGACGTCCTTACAGCCGTCGGACTGACGGCCGCCGTCTTCTTCGTGATCGTGGTTGCCAACGCCTTCCTGATGGCGCGGGGCAGCTACGCCACGGGGTTCAATCTCTGGTACAGCTTCATCCTGCGCCCCGACATCCTCGGCACCATGGTGCTGACGGCCGTCGTCACCTTCGGCTACGTGTGGTTCGGCAAGGGTAGCGGCCGTCCGCGGCTGTAATCCTGTGCGGTTGGGTCAAGCCCGGCGCAAGCCGTGCGAGACCCAACCCTGCGCGCCTCACGCCGTGCCGGCCGATATATCCAAGTCGGCAATCTCCTCAACAAGCTCATCCAGCGTGAAAAGCCCCAGGCAGGGCATGGCGCCACGTCTTGCGAGCTCCCCGCTCAACAATTTCCTGGCCACCATGACGGCCGGTGTCGCCGGGATGTAGGGGCCGTGGTCGCTGCCGGCGACGAGATGCCAGGTGAGCCGCCTGGGCCGGCCATCCTCATCGCGACCTTCCAGGATCACGGTCATGCCGCCGCGGTCCGAGCCGAGAAACGCCAGTCGCCGCTTCACGGCGAGCAGCGGACCCGCCAGCCGCTCAGGGCGGCGCAGAAGGCCCGCGCGGGCGAGCCATGAGAGCCCCCACAGACCGAGATGGAATGCGCCCACCTCCAAGGCAGCGTAAACCCTTACGTCATCGAGGCCCGGATAGCGGACCGGGAGCAGCTCCAGATCGGGCACGTCGCAGCGGCTCAGCCAGCGCCCGCCAAGGCCCGGCAGCTCGCGGCGCTGCAGACCCTGCCACACGTGAATACGGCCGCCGGCGGCCTTCCCAGCCCCGCCCAGGGGCCTTCCCAACGTGCCCAGGATCGAGCGGGTCGTGGCGAGGCCCGGATCGAAGCTGTTGGCTGGCGCAATGGTTGTATCGACGGTATCGGGTCGGCCGAACTGGGCTGCGTAGGCATCCACCACCGCGCCGGAGATGGCCGGCACCGTGCTGGCCCCGCTGACCACCAGAACGCGGGCTTGCCTTGCATCGGCATCCAGGGTGGCGATGCCCGTCACGAACGTCCGCGCGTCGGCGAGATCGAGATAGTGCACCCCGGCGCCGATACAGGCACGGGCCACCCTGTAGTCCTGCTCCTGAAACGGCCCCGTCGCGTTGATCAGCACCTCCGGCCCGATGGCACGCAGTGCGGTGGCACCGATATCGCGCGCATCGAGGCGGGCGGCCGAGATGCGCGCCTTGGCCTGCCCCGCCAGCCTCGCCGCGAAGCTTTCCGCCCTCGCCCCGCTGCGGCCGGCGACGATCACCTCGATGCCGGCGACCCGCGCCAGCCGCTCGGCGGCGAGCCCCCCGAAGGCGCCGTAGCCGCCGAGGACGAGGACGCGCTGCAAAGCTTCACCTCCCTCTCCAAAAAAAGCGATAGCGAATAGCGAAAAAAGCGAATGGCGAGTAGCGAATAGGAGCCAGCTCCTACTCCCCTATTCGCTACTCCCTGTTCGCTACTTTGGCGGCTGCCGGTCCAGGAACTCGCGCACGTGGCTGTTGAACGTGGCGGGGTCCTCCACCTGCAACTGGTGGGAGGTGCCCGGGACCTCTACCAGGTCGGAGCCGGCGATCTCCCTGTGGATCACCTGCGCGGCGGCCGGCGGCGTGCTCGGGTCCTCGGCGCCGACGATGACGCGCGTCGGCAGCTTGATGTCCTTCAGCCGGTCGGTGACGTTGAGGCCGCGGATCGCCTGACACCAGCCGGCGTAGCCCTCGACCGGCGTCGCCTCGATGTAGCGCCGCATGCGCGCAACCAGCGCCGGCTTGCCCGTCCGACTCGACTCGGCCAGCCAACGCGACAGCGCCAGCTCCACCTGGGAGGCCATGCCCTTCTCGCGCGCCACTTTGACCCGCTCATCCCACAACGGCTGCGCCTCGGCGGGAATGCGGCTCGAGGTGGAGCACAGCACCAGGCTCGCGAACCGTTGCGGCTGCTCGATCCCCAGGTGCTGGCCCACCATGCCCCCCATGGAGAGACCGAGGTAATGCGCGCGCGCGACCTTGAGGTGATCCATCAACCCGGTGACATCGGCGCCGAGCGTGGCGAAGTCGTAGGGCGCCTTGGTGGCCTCGCTGGCACCGTGCCCGCGCGCATCGAAACGCACGACGCGGTAACGCGGCAGCAAGGCCGCGGTCAGCTCGTCCCACACCGAGAGATCGGTGGCGAGCGGATGGTGCAGGATCACGGCCGGGGCCGCCTCCGGCCCCTCCACTGCGAAATTCATGCGAAAGCCGTTGATGGTTGCCTGCATGGGTCCTCCTTGCGACTTGGATTGGGGGGCGACAGCGGATGCCGGGGCCTGGCCGCTCAATGCGAGCTGGCCGATCCGTCGGCGGGCGGCGCCTTCTTCCGGCCCTCCGGCTCCACATGGCCGGCGCTCAGGCGGTCCGACAAGGCCAGCAGCACGCTCGATGCCACGAACACGATGTGGATGCCCGCATACCACCACAGCTCGCGGTCGGAGGCGGATTTGATGTCCATGAACTGCTTGAGGAGCTGGATTGCCGAGATCGCCACGATCGAGCCAAGCAGCTTGATCTTGAGCGCGGTGAAGTCGATCGCGCCCATCCACTCGGGCCAGCGCCTGTCGGCCGTGTGGTCGATCTTGGAGACGAAGTTCTCGTAGCCCGAGAAGATCACGATCATGACCAGCGCCCCCGTCAGCGCCAGGTCGACCAGGGTCAGCATGCCCAGGATCGCCTCCGCCTCGGAGAGGACCATGGCCTCCTTCGCCAGCTTGTAGAACTCCTGCACAAACTTGATGAGCAGGATGACGATGCCGAGTGCCAGACCGAGAAAGAACGGCGCGAGCAGCCAGCGGCTGGCCGTCAGCAGGCGCTCCAGGAAAAACTCAAGGCCGCGGTCGGGCTGGTTCATGGGCCGCTCATCTCCGTGCCAGGACATCGGGGCCGCCGATGATAGGCCGCCCGGGCATTCGTGGGAAATCGACGCCGCGCCGGCGCGACCTTGACTCAATCGCCGCGGCTGCGCCAGCCGCCTAGCCCCACGCCGATGCAGAACGCAACGGCGGGCTGCCAGACCGCGAACAGGAGCCGGTCGTCCACCCACTTGCGCTGGCCCATGAACAGGAGAAGGCCCGCCACCGCGCCCACGATGCAGGTGAGGGCAACGCGCGCCGGCCGGCGCAGATCCGACGCGAATATCGCGCAACCCGCATGGGTGATGCCGGCGCCGACCGCCCCGGCGGCCAGGCTGGCGGTTATCAGGTGCGGGTCGTCGTCGATATTGCGCTGCAGCCGGACGCCGACCTGGATGGCAGCGCTCCAGGCGTACATGACGACCACCGGCAGCACCGGCAGCGCCCAGGCATTGCCGGTCACCAGCCAGAGGCCGATGGCGATGGCCACGCCGTAGAAGAACCCGATCGGCACCGGCCCGGCATCGAGAAAGAAGACCGTCCCCACCGGCTTGAGCCACGCCAGCTCCAGATCGAAGCCGACCGTCGCCGAGAGGAGGCCCGAGACCAGCCCCAGCCCCCCCACAGCCAGCGCTGGCCGCTGCCAGTCGCCGATCGACGTTGCGAAAGCCATCCGTGAAGCTCCCAAGCCGTGGCGACCGGGGTCAGATCCCTTGCCGCCGGCGTCGAGGCAAATCGCCAATGCCGAGGTAAGGGATCTGACCCCGGCCACGTAAACCTAGCACGGATTATGTCTGGCGCAGGTACGAAACGAGCCGGCCGCGTGCCTCCGGCATCTCCAGGTTGTGGGGGGTGAGGACGCGCGCCTCCAGGAAGTACCCGGTGAGCGCAAACCCCGCGGCGATGTCCTCCTTGGTCACCGCACCCGCCACGCCGCCGGCGCGCAGGAATCTCGGCAGGGCCAGCAGCCGGTCCTTATAGGCCTCCCCGGCCTCGGCGGAGACCGCGCGGCCGGACTTCGGCGAAACGTAGATCAGGCCCGCCATCGTCCCGGTCGCCGCGCAGCTGGCGAGGTCGAGACCGAAGCCCAGCTCGTCGAGCAGGGCCAGCTCCCAGCGCACCACCAGCGCCGGCCAGACGGCCGCGTCGCCGAGATAGCCCAGCACGAACAACGTGATCTCGAACAGGTTGGGATGCGGGTCGCGCTCGGGCAGCAGGCGCGCCAGCGCCGCCATCGAGGTGACGGCGGTGAGCGCCGCGGCGTCCTCCATCAGCGGGGCAGCGAAGCCTCGGCGCAGCTCGACGTTGTAGTGCCCGAGGTTGTCGGCCAGCCGCGCCTTCCAGGTGGCGTCGACGTGGTTGCCGATCTGCAGCACCGGCCGCAGCCGGCGCGAGCGCCCGCCGTGCACCAGCCCCGAGTGCCGACCGTGCGCGCGCGTGAAGAGGTCCACGATCGCTGCGGTCTCGCCGTGCGGTCGCACGCCGAGCACCACGCCTTCATCCGACCATTCCATCGCCGGGCACCTTAGCGGAGTCGCAGCGCCGGTGTCAGACCCCTGCGGCCTTCGCGGCTGACACCGCAGCTCCAACGCCATCGCTGATACTTGACTATCGCAATTATTTCTTTGACTATGGCAATCATTTACGGATGAGGCCGTCATGACAGAGCCCGCCGAGACCACCGAGGCCGTGCGCCGCTTCAACCGGTTCTACACCCGCCGCATCGGCGTGCTGGAGGAGAGCCTGCTCGGCAGCGGCCTCACCCTTTCCCAGGGCCGTGTCATCTTCGAGCTCGGCCGCCGCCCGGCGTGGACGGCCGGCGAGATCGCGACCGAGCTTCGTCTCGACCCCGGCCACATCAGCCGGCTGCTGGCAAGCCTGGAGAAACTCAAGCTCGTCGCGCGCAAGCCGTCCCCCACGGACGGCCGCCAGACCATCGTCTCGCTCACGGCCCGCGGACGCGAGCGCTACCAGCTTCTCGACCGGCGCTCGGCCGACGAGGTCGCAAAGCTGCTCGACGGCCTGCCAGCCGGTTGCCGGCATCGGCTGCTCGCGGCCATGACCGCCATCGAGTCGCTGCTGAGCGAAACCACCGCGCCGCCCGTGCCCTACATCATCCGGCCGCCCAGGCCCGGCGACATCGGCTGGGTCGTCTCCCGCCACGGCGCGCTCTACGCCGAGGAGTACGGCTGGGACGAGACCTTCGAAGGCTTCGTCGCCGAGATCGCGGGCACCTTCCTCAAGGGCTTCGACACCAGGCGCGAGCGCTGCTGGATTGCCGAGCGCGAGGGCCAGGTCGTGGGCTCCGTATTCCTTGTCAAAGGCCCGGACGAGCGCAGCGCCAAGCTGCGCCTGCTCTACGTGGAGCCTGCCGCCCGCGGCCTCGGCATCGGCGCACGCCTCGTCGAGGAGTGCCGCGTCTTCGCCGGCGCGGCCGGCTACGCCCGCATCGTGCTGTGGACCAACAGTGTGCTGACCAGCGCGCGCCGCATCTACGAGGCGGCGGGGTATCGGCTGATCGACTCGAAGCCCCACCGCAGTTTCGGGCAGGACCTGGTGGGAGAGACGTGGGAGCTGCAGCTGGGGACGAGGGGATGAGACCGCGCGGAGATCAGTCTGCGAGCGCCTTGGCGGCCTCCAGCAGGGCCTTGGCGGCCAGTTTCTCGAAGGCGGTATCGAAGCGGGCGCTGGGGACCGCGACACTGAGGCTGTACTGGTCATCGGCGGCCACGCCCATGCCGACGATGCCGGGGGTGTGCTCCTCGCGCGAGATGGCGTAGCCGCGCTTCCGCGTCGCCACGATGTCCCGCCGCAGCTCCTCCTCGTCAACGAGCGTGGACGGCGTGAAGCGGGTGCGGGGGCCGGCGGCGAAATAGGCGTCGAGATCGGCGGGCGCCATCCGGGCCAGCAGCGCCTTGCCACCGGCAAAGCCGTGCAGCGGCACGCGCATGCCCCGCTCCGGCGTGAAGCGGAGCAGCTGGCTCGACAGCTCGATGTCGATGGCCTCGATCTCGTTGCTGCGCCGGATGAACAGCGAGCAGGTCTCGCCGGTGGTGCGGGCGACGAGCTTCAACTGCGCGCGCCGGCGCTCGGCGGGCGACGGTGTGGCCCCGGCGGCGAGGCGCGAGAAGGCCGCGCCGAGGGCATAGGTGCGGTCACCCAGGCTGCACAGCCAGTCGCGCTCCACCAGCGTGGACAGCAGGTACGACAGGCTGCTCTCCGGGATGCGGGTGGCGCGGGCGATCTCGCGGGCCGTGGCGGGCCCCCGGCGCGCAATCTGCTCCAGGATGTCGATGGTGCGCGAGGCGGATTTGACCGAGCTTGTCACCGCAGCCGTCCGGATTTCATTGTCCTGAATTTCATATGATTGTAAGTGCTGCCCATGTCAACGCCCTGGCCCGATCGTGGGCCAGTTTCCACGGTCGCGTCGCTGATCTCAGCGCGCCGAGACGCTGACTGAGAAATCCCGCACCCATTGCGCCGTCTTGGCCAAGCCGCCGAACGGATAGAAGTGGAGGAACACCTCGCCGTGCCTCGCCGGGTCAAGGCTGGCGGCCAGCTCGGAAACGAGGGCCTCGGGCCCCGCGGTGTTGAGCAGCCTGGTGATGGACACGCCGTACCTGGCCATGACCGAGGCCGAGGCGCCCACACCGCAGCGGGCGGCGAAGCGCAGGAGCGTCTTGACGCTGGCCGGACCGGGCACGCCGATCCGCACCGGCGCGGCGATGCCGGTCTCGCGCAGCTTCGCCAGCCAGTCGAGCACCGGCTTCGCGTCGAAGCCGAACTGGGTGATGATGTCGTAGCTGTGGCCGAGCTCGGTGAGCGCCTGGTGCTTGCCACGCAACGCCTGCCACAGCTTCTCCGCCGAGAAGTCCGGATGCCCCTCGGGATAGCCCGAGATGCCGATGCGGCGCACGCCGTACTTTGCCAGCAGGCCGCTCTTGATGACGGCCAGGGCATCGAAATAGGGCCCCGCCGGCTGTGCCAGGTCGCCCGCCACCACCAGGGCGCGGTCGATCTGCGCCTGAGCCGCCAGATCGGCGAGGAACGACTCCAGCTCCTGTTGCGACGCGATGCGCCGCGCCGAGATGTGCGGCCGCGGGAAGAAGCCGTAGCTGCGCGCTTGGCTTGCCGCCGCCACGCGCGCAAGCGCGGTCTCGCCGGCCAGGAAGGTGATCGATACCGAGGTGCCCTGCGCGATCAGGCCCCTGGCGTCGCGCAGCGCCTCTACGTCCTTGGCCGTCATCTCGATAGAGTAGGCAGCGATCATCCTCGCCAGCCTCTGCGCGGGGGCCTGATCGGGCGCGCCGACGTGCTCGGCCTCGATGCGGCGGTCGGCGGAGGACATGCGATCACTCCAATCTGGGTCGCGGAAGAGCGGGCGCAGGGGCACCGGGCGTGGCCCTTGCAGACCCCGTTTCCTGTTGAGCTGGTCGATGGAGGCTTGCCCCGTCTCGGCCCTGCACCGGATGGCGCACGGACGAGGCGCGGGCCGATGCTCAGGTGCCGGCGGCGCGCCAGCCGCTCTCCTTGTAGGCCTTGCGCGCCACCTCCACGTAGGGCGCCGGGCTGACGGTGGCGTTGATCTCGATCTGGGTGTGCCGCTCCACGCCGAGCTTGGCGGTGCCGCCGTGCTCCTCACCCCACACGAAGGTGACGCGCTTGCCGGGCTCGGCCCACTCCGCATCGAGAATGGCCAGCGTCAGCATGCACCTCTCGTTCGAGCTGTAGCCGATCCAGGTGGAGACGCCGACCGGCTTGCCGTTGGCCTTCACCAGGTCGAAGGGGTGCATGGCGTAGACCGCCGACGGGAACTCGATGAACTTGGCGCGGTCGCCGTGCTCCAGCTGCGAGCCGATCGCCTTCAGCACGTCCTCGGTGTCGAGCGCCAGCGTCACCTTCTTGCGGTGCTGGCCCTTCGCCATCCTCTCCAGCGCCGGGCGGCCGATGAAGTCGTGGTCGAGCTTGACCATGAAGCCGTAGCCGAGATCCCACGGCGTCAGGTAGTAGTCCTCGATATTGTCGGAGGCGAAGCTGCCGCCGATGGAGGCGTTGGCCTCGTAGCTGTCGGCGCCCAGCCATTCGCGATAGGGCTTGAGCTCCGCGCCCGTGTAGATGGCCGGCAGCGGCGAGGGAATCCAGGCCGACTCCAGCGTGTTCGACGAGTAGGCGCGCCCGCCGCATAGCTTCATGCCGAACTCCTCGCCGGCCTTCACCAGCGCCGAGTGGACAGCCTCGTAGTCGGCGTAGGGGCCGAACAGCTCGTAGCCGGCCTGCCCCGCCATGCCGTGGCGCAGTGCCCGCACCGGCTTGCCGCCGATGCTGGTGCTCGTCATGTGGAAGAACTTGAGCTCCGGCGCCGGCTTGCCCGTCGCCTTCTCCATCACCCTGACGGCATTGGGGCCCTGGATCTGGAAGCGGTAGCTCTTGCGGTTGAACGGGTCGGACCGCGCGGCGGAGCGCTCGTCGAGCGCGGTCTTCACGTCATAGCCGCCGGTTTCGGCATGATAGCGCACCCAGTTCAGCACCGGGATGCGGCCGACCAGGTTGAAGCTGCCCGGGGCCAGGTGGAACAGGATCACGTCGCCGATCACGTAGCCGTCCGGCGTGCAGGGCACGAACTGCTTGGCGGTGTCGACCTTGAAGTTGTTGAAGGTGTTGATACCGAGCCTGGTGAGGAGCTTCAGCGCGTCGGGGCCTTCGAGCGCCAGCTCGGCCATATGGTAGGACTGGTTGAACAGCACGCAGGTCTTCTGCCAGGACTGCTGCTCGTCGCGCCAGTTCGTGTACTCCGGCGGCACCCCCGGATAGACGTTGGGGCCGGTCTGCATGTTGCGCAGGTACTTGGCGACATTGCCGGCGCCCTGCAGCACCTCTTCGAGATTCCTGGCCAAGGTTCTCCCTCCGAATGGCCCCGACCCGACGGCCGTCGGTCACGCCTTTCTTGACACTGATGGGCCGCTGGGCCCCCGGCAGCAGCCCGGCAAAGGCTGCCGCGTCGGCAGTGGTTTCATGAACGTGAATTACATGGATATGAAGACAGTGCCTCGGGCATGTCAAGGGCATTGGCGGAAAAAACGCCGATGCAGACAGCGAGTAGCTACTGGCGTCCCGACGCTTTTGGGACTTTCCGACCTCCTTCGCGGGGACAGCCCAGCGACGGCAAATCGCCGGTATTGACGCAACCTGAGACGGGCATTGTATGATGGATACAGAAATTCCCTGATACGATGGGCGCCTGCGATGCCGGTCTCGCCAGCCTGGTCCATCGATCCCCCGACGTTGTGGCGCGCGTTGCGTGCCCGGTGGCCCATCGCGGGCACCGCAGAAGTCCTGGGCATCGTCCTGCTCTTCGCAATTGTGACTGCGGTGGTCTTCCGGCAGTGGCTGCCGCACCTCGGCTCGGCGCTGATCGGGCCGCCGGAAGACAACATGCAGGACTTCTGGAACACCTGGTACATCGTCGTTGGCCGGCGGCCCGGACAATTCTTCCACACCGACCTGCTGCGCTTTCCGGAGGGGACCTCGCTCGATCTCCACTCCTTTGCCTACCCCAAGGCTCTCGCCACCGCCCTGCTGACCCGGATCGTCGGGGCGGACCTCGGCACGCTGGTGCTCCTGCAGAATCTCGCCCTTCTGATCTCTTTCCCCCTGGCCGGCGCCGGCGCGTTCTACCTGGCCCGGCATCTCACCGGCAGCACGGCGGGCGCGCTCCTTGGCGGCTTCGTGTTCGCGTTCAACCCGTCGCACGTCGCGCACGCGATGCATCACACCGGGGTCTCGTCCATCGAATTCATTCCGCCCTTCGCCCTGCTCTATCTGCGGGCAATCGAACGCAAGAGCGCCCCACTGCTCGCGCTCGCAACTCTCTTCTATGCGCTCGCCGCATTGTCCTCCTGGTACTATCTCGTCTACCCGGCGTGCTTCATCGTGTTTCACCTCCTCTACGCGGTCCTTCGCGACAGGCACTCGCCGCAAGGCTGGTGGCTCTTCGCGGCGGCTGCGTGCCCCGCCATCGTGCTCGCCATCCTGTCGCCGATGCTGGCCCCCATGGCCCGAGCCGCGATGGACGTGGCTTCAACCGCGGACGGCGGGCCCAATGCCTACGTCGCCGACCTCCTCGGCTTCCCCGCGTTCCCGCCCTTTCACGCGCTGGCGCCTCTGGCAGAGGGCCTCTACAGCCGGTTCACGGGCAATGCCTGGGAAGCCACGACCTATCTGGGCCTGGCCAACGTGCCGCTGCTCGCCTGGGCCTGTCTCAGCCGACGCGGCAGGGGCGGCCCGGTGCTGGCGTACGCCCTCTGCGGCACCGCGGTTTTCTGCATCCTGTCGTGCGGCAGCCGGCTTCACGTCCTGGGCCACGACACCATTCCACTGCCGGGCGCGGTGCTCTCGTGGCTGCCGCTCGCCTCCCTCATGCAGGCGCCGTCGCGGGCCATCGTCCTCGCCTATCTGCTGCTGGCCATAGCCATCGCGGAGGCCGTGCGGACGGTCTCGCAGGATCGGCGACGGCTCACCCGAGGCACCGCGGCCGGCCTGATGGCGCTGGTCGTGGCCGACTACCTGCCGGCGCGGACCCTCGCCATGACCCCGGTTGCCTGCCCTGCCGGGCTCGACGTCGTCCGCGACGATCCAGAGACTGGGTTCGGCGTGCTCGACCTGCCGCCCCACGGGTATGTCGAGCGCAATCTCTACATGCTGCAGCAGGCCTGTCACGGCCGGCCCATCGTGCTGGGCAACACATCGCGCCGGACCGACCCGACTCTGGGCGACCGGCTCGACACCTGGAACGTCGAGGCGCAGCGCGGCCAGCTCGTGGCCGCCAGGGTCAAATACGTCGTCCTGCGACCGCAGGTTGCCGGCGCGGCGGCATCCACGACAGAGCGGCCCGAGGCCACGCTCCGCTTCACGTGGCGTCCCGAGGACGCGCCGAGGTCGCACTACGAGGAGGCCTACACCCTCGTCCGCGACGACCCGGATCTCGCAATATTTCGCGTCTACTGAGCGTAGGTCTCACGCCGGTTGCACGGCCGCCCGCGCTTCCATCGCCGTCGAGAGTGTGGCATAGGAGGCGTACGCCAAGCTGGGCCTGCAGCGCAGCGACCTCTGCCGATGGGGGAGGCGGGCGTCGGGCTCTCGATGTGAACCGAGGTGCCCGACATGTCCGCGCTCCGCGCCTGCCTTGCCGCCGTCGTCCTCGCTCTCGTCCTCGCCGCGCCGGCCGCCGCCCAGCAGCGCGAGCGCATGCACCCGGACCTCGTGCGGCAGCTGCGGGAGGAAGAGGTGCAGCGTGCCCTCATCGCCACCGGCAGCCTCGACGCCCTGGTGGGACGGGCGTCGCGGCGGCAGCTGCGGATGGCGATCGAGCGGTTCCGCGCAGCGTACGGCTTCGCCGGCAACAAAGGCCCCCTGACGGAACCGGAGAAGACCAAGCTGCGGTCTCTCTACGGCGACGTGACGGACTGGGCCGGGTTGAAGAAGCGCGACTGCACGGATAGCGCCTCCCAGGCCGCCATGAAATTCCTCCTGCCGGAGAAGCAGGTCGGCTCGGAGCTGCAGGGCAATGCCGTCGGCAGGTGCGACAGCAAGTGGGCCGCCTATGTGGAGAAGGACTGGCTGCTCACCGTCAGCCCGCAGATCTACTCGCTCTACGACAACACGCCGATCTCGCTGTTCCGAAGCAGCATCATGCCGTTTCCCACGGTCTACAGCCAGCTGCACCTGACCTCGGACGAGTTCACCACCAAGGGCGAGGTGGATAACGACATCGGCGGATACGTCTCCTACAACCTGGCCTACGCCGCCGGCGACCAGGTCAAGGCGCTGTTCATGACCTACGCCAAGCGCCACCCCGAGACGTTCAAGGTGCCCGAGTTCCTGCGGCCCCTGATCGAGGCCGAGGCCAAGCCCGGCGACGAGACGCAGCCCGACGCCACGACGAAGGGCTGGCAGCTCCTCATGCAGGGCGTCACCAACCTGATTGCGAGCGATTTCCCCTTCGACAACGGCTGGCAGAAGGTGTCCAGCAAGGACTGCACGCTGAGCCAGGACATGGGCGACGATCAACCCGTCCGCATCCTGTTCGCCACCGACCGGCTCATGAAGAAGGGAGCGCCGCAGCTCGGCGAGACGAAAACGGGCGTCGCTCCCGACAGCCTGTTCGCACCCGAGCAGGACCGCCGGCTGCGCATGGGTTGCGCCTACGTCTCGCCGCCCGCAGACGACGCCGACCCGGCAAAGGAGGCGGGCAAGCCCGTCGTCGAGTACCGCCTGTTCCACGACGGCAAGCAAGGCGACTTCGGCGACCGCCTCTACCTGACCGACGAGATCGGCCCCATGGGCAATACGGGCGGCCAGTGGACGGGCGGAGACGCGATCGTCTTCATCCACGGCTATCGCGTGGCCTTCAAGGACGCGCTCTACACGGTGGCCAAGATCGTGAAGGACATCAACTTCCAGGGTCGCGCCTACCTCTACAGCTGGCCGTCACGCGAGTCCCTCACCGGATACTTCGAGGACCTGGACAACTCCGAGCAGTCCGAGCCGTTCTTCCAGTCCTTCATGCGCATGCTGATGCGCGACGCCCATATCTACGAGATCGACCTGATCGCCCACAGCATGGGCTCGCAATCCATGCTTCGCGCGGTGAGCGCGCTGCGGCCCATCTTCGATACGGAAAGGGCCGGCGGCGAGGGCCGGACCAGGAAGGGCAAGCTCAGCAGCTCGATCCGCATCGGCCAGATGATCTTCGCGGCGCCCGACGTCTCGCGACCCGTCTTCGCCCAGAAGATCGACCGCATCGCGCCCTATGCCGAACGCGTCACGGTCTACGTCTCGTCGGGGGACCTCGCCCTGTCGGCGTCGAAGCTCATCCGCGGCGGGCTGCCGCGCATGGGCGAGCTGTCCGACAACGGCGAGCCGGCCCTGGTCGACAACAGGAAGGTGCATATCATCGACGCCACCCTGAACCAGAGCTGGTACAAGAGGTACTTCGGGGGCGGCTACGGCCACGACTACCTGAGCCAGGCGAAACCCGTCCTCGACGACATCAAGGACATCCTGACGGGCAAGCGCGCCGACGACACACAGTTCCCCGACGAGCGCAACGCCAAGCGCTTCCAGAAGCGGCCCTATGCCGGCACACAGGGCAAGTTCTACTGGAAGCTGGTCGATCCGAACTAGCAGCGGCGGGACGGCGCCGGCACGCCCTGTCTTGCAGCGCGGGGGCGCCTACAGCCGCCGGGCCGGGATGGACCAGGCGAGCGCGGTGCCGATGGCGGAGAACGATGCGACGGTGAGGAACGCGGCCTGGAAGGCGCCGCCGATCTGTGCCTTCAGCGCGGGAGAGGTGAAGGCGGCGGGGTCGGAGGCCGCGCCGCGGCCGAGGAGGGCTGCGAACAGCTGCGTGGCCTGCGGGTCGCCCCGCGCCAGCACGGTGAACAGCACGCTGCCCACCAGCGCCGTGCCGGCAGCCGCCCCGATCGAGCGTGCAAGCTGCACGGAGGCCGCCGCGGAGCCCAGCGTGTCGGGGCTCGCGGCGTTCTGCACCGTCACCTGCACGACGCCCATTACGGTGCCCATGAAGATCCCGCAAAAGAAGAGCAGCACGCCCAGCGCGCGCGGGCTCAGCGCGTTGGCCGTCAGTGCGAACGTGACCAGCATGGCGGTCGCGAAGATGAGCCCGATGGAGGGAAAGATGGCGGTGAGCCCGGTGCGGCTGACACTGCGCCCGGTCAGCATGGAGCCGGTGCCGATGCCGAACGTCAGGGGCAGCAGGAGCAGGCCGGTCTCGGCGGCCGACATGCCGTGCACGACCCGCAGATAGATCGGGATGAAGGCGATGAGCGAGACCATCCCGGCGCCGTGGCAGGCGGCCAGCAGATCGCTGCGCCAGATGGTGGGCTGGCGCAGCAGAGAGATGGGAAACAGCGGATGGGTCGCCTGCCGCTCCCGCTCGATGAGCGCGTAGAGGCTGGCGAGGCCGATGGCCAGAAGCGCACCGAACATGAGCACCCCCCCGCCCTTGAGGCGCTGCGCCTGCTCCAGCGCCAGCAGCACGGGCACGATGAAGGCCACGAACAACGTGAGGCCGACGCCGTCGAACTCCCAGGATGGCTGGCGCCGCGTCGACCGGTAGGCAATGCGCAGCGTCAGGAGACCGGCGAGGGCGACCAGCGGCAGGTTGATCAGGAACACGCTGCGCCAGCCGAAATGCTGGGTGAGATAGCCGCCGACCACCGGGCCGAAGGCGCTCGACGTCACCATCACCCCGGCGAGGTAGCCCTGGTAGCGGGCGCGCTCGCGCGGCGGCACCGTCTCGCCGATCAGCGCCTGCGACAGGGTCATCAGCCCCCCGCCGCCGAGCCCCTGGAGGACACGCGCCAGCGCCAGCATCTCCACGCTCGTCGATACGGCGCACAGCACCGAGCCGGCCAGGAATACCCCGAGCGCGGCGAACATCACGCGCTTGCCGCCATAGACATCGCGCAGCTGGCCGTAGACGGGCGCGGCGATGGTGGCGGCGATGAGGTACGACACGACCACCCACGACACGCGTTCCACGCTGCCAAGAGTCGCCGCGATCGCCGGCAGCGCCGTGGCGACGATGGTCTGGTCCACCACCGCCAGGAACATCGGCAGCATGATGGAGGGGAAGACGGTGAAGAACAGATTGCTTGGGGGTGCGTCCGGCTCGGTGTGATCTTGCATTCGTCAGGCCTGCGTGATCGCCCGAGTGTAGCCGGAGAATGGCGATGGGGCGATGGCAATCGGGCGCAGAGGAGGCTCCCCCGCAGCGCCTACCCCTGACCGCGCCCGTCTCACGCCTGCGCGATCTCCACGACCAGGGCCGGGTTGAAAGCTCCGTCCTCGCGCAGATCCACATAGCCGCGCGGATTGGCCAGCACGCGGCAGCCATCGAGCGCGTAGTCGGAGGGGCCGTGGATGTGGCCGTGCACCCACAGCGCGGCCTTGCCCACGAGATCGTCGAGATCGCTGGCGAAGGCGGCCGTCAGCAGGTCGTTCTCGTACTGCGGCTGCACGCTGCGGCGGCTCGGGGCGTGGTGGGTGAGGACCACCCGGGAGTGGCGGCCGCCGCGCTCGAGCCGCCGGGCGAGCCAGGCGCGCGAGGCCTGGTGCTCGTCGAGGCCGTCCTGCGGCGACCAGCGGCGGCGGCCGTTGGCAATCAGGCGGTGGTCGTTGAGGCGCTGCCCCGCCCACAGCATGGCGCGCACCTGCTCTGCGGCTCCGGCATAGAGATAGTCAGTCCACAACGTGCAGCCGATGAACTCGACGCCGCCGATGACGACGCTGTCGCGCTCCAGGAGATGGACGTTGGGCACCGCCGCGGCTGCGGCGCGCCCCGCTGCCAGCTCGGCGTGGCGGTCTCGGTCGTAGAACTCGTGGTTGCCGGCGACGTAGACCACCGGCGTGGCGTTGAGCTCCGCCTCGACGATGAACCGCAGTGCGTCCTCGATGCCCTGGCAGATGTCGCCGGCGATCACCACAGCGTCGTACTCCGGGCGCGGCTCCGGAAGCACCAGGTGATGGCGCCAGTTCACGTCCAGGTGCAGATCGGAGAGGGCCCAGAGCTTCATGGTGAGGGAGGTGTCAGACACTCCGGGCCTGACACCGCGGCTCCAATCTCGGTTCGTGCAATGGTGTCAGACCCGGAGGGTCTGACACCTTCTCACAACTCGCCTCTCTTGCTCAGGTGCTCCACGCACTGGGCGCGGATGTCCTTCAGCTCCTTGAGCGTCCGGTCGAGATCGGCGCGCTTGGTCTGGAGATTCTCGATCGCCTCCTCCACGCCGGCCAGCAGCATCTGCGTCTGGGCGATGCGGGCCGGGTCGGCGTCGTAGAGCTTGAGGTAGTCGCCGATCGCCTCCAGCGAGAAGCCGAGGTTCTTGCCGCGCAGGATCAGCATCAGCCGGGCCCGGTCGCGGCGCGAGTAGCAGCGCGCCACGCCGCGCCGAGCCGGGGCAATCAGGCCCTTCGACTCGTAGAAGCGGATGGTCCTGGTGGTGACGGCAAGCTCGGCCGCCAGCTCGCCGATGGTGTAGAGGCGGTCCTCGTCCGGCGCGGGCGGATCCGGGCTGGCGCGCTGCCGTTGGGTGATGGAGCTCATCTAGGTTTGCGGCGCGCCTCCTCTTCGGCCTTCAGCTCCTTCTTGGAGAGCTTGCCGATCATGGTCTTGGGCAGCCGGTCGCGGATCTCGATCTCCGCGGGCATCTCGATCTTGGAGATCCTCGTCTCCAGGTGCTTCTTGAGATCCTCGGCGGTGACAGAAGCGCCGCCGCGCAGCTTCACGAACGCCTTGGGCGCCTCGCCGCGGTAGTCGTCCTTGATGCCGACGACGGTGGCCTCCTCAACGGCCGGGTGCTCGTAGAGCGCGTCCTCGATCCGACGCGGGTAGACGTTGTAGCCCGAGGAGATGATCAGATCCTTGATGCGATCGACGATGAAGATGAAGCCCTCATCGTCCATGGTGGCGACATCGCCCGTGCGCAGGAAGTCGCCCACGAACTGGCTGGCGGTCTCCTCCGGGCGCCGCCAGTAGCCCTTCATCACCTGCGGACCCTTGACGCAGATCTCGCCCTTCTCGCCCGGCTCCACCTCCTTGGCGGGATCGGCAAGGTCGCGCAGGGAGACGATGGTTCCCGGCAGCGGCTGGCCGATGGAGCCGGCCTTCACCGGTCCATCCGGGGGGTTGCAGGTGACGACGGGGCTCGCCTCCGACAGGCCGTAGCCTTCCACCACCTTGCAGCCGGTCAGCGCCTCGAACCTCTGCTTGACCTCGAGCGGCAGCGGTGCGCCGCCCGACACGCAATACTTGAGGGAGGAGAGGTCGAAGCTCGCCAGCCTCGGCTGCGACAGCATGGCCACGAACATGGTCGGCACGCCCGGCATCACGGTGGGTCTCGTCTTGTGGATCAGCTTCATTGCCTCGTTGAGGAAGAAGCGCGGCATCATGACGATCTCGGCGCCCTGCTGGATGCCGAAGTTCATCACCACGGTCATGGCGAAGGCGTGGAAGAACGGCAGCACCGCCAGCACCCGCTCCTGACCGTCGGCGAGGGCGCCGGCCCAGGCCACGCTCTGGGCGGCGTTGACCGTCACGTTGGTGTGGCTCAGCATCGCGCCCTTGGGGGTGCCGGTGGTGCCGCCGGTGTACTGCAGCACCGCGATGTCGTTGTCCGGATCAATGGGCGGTTGCAGGAGCTGTCCGGCCATGGCGCGGAGGTCGTCATCGTGGACGATGTCGGCGGCCACCGGCGACCTGGCGGGGCGGGCGAGCTCCCGCCCCTTGAACAGCTTGAACAGGATGGATTTGGAGCCGGGCAGCAGAGCGGCGAACGACGCCACGACGGCGCGCTTGAGCGCGCCCGCCCGCATGAGCGCCTCGACCTTGCCGAACAGCGCCGCGAGGTCGAGCGTCACCATCAGCTCAGTCTCGCTGTCGCGGACCTGGTAGGTCAGCTCCTCGAGCGAGTAGAGCGGGTTGCAGTTAACGACCGTGCCACCGGCTTTGAGGACGGCGAAGTAGTAAACGATGAACGTCGGGCAGTTGGGCATGAGGAGGCCCACCCTGGTCCCCTTGGTCACGCCGAGAGTCTGAAGGCCCGCCGCGGCACGCTCCACAAGGTCGCCGACCTCGCGGTAGGTGAGGGTCCTGCCGTAGAAGCTGGTGCAGGGCCTCTCGCCGTGCCGCGCCACCGCGGCGTCGAGCAGGGCGTAGACCGGTTGCGGCTTGAACGGCCGGTGCCAGTCCACCGTCTTGGGATAACGGTTAAGCCACGGATAGGGCGCTGCTTTCTGTCGCGCTGCGTCCGTCCGGGCCTCCGCCGCTTCGGTCATGGCGGTGATCTCCTGGCGGGGCGCGCTCCTGGAAGGGGCGGCGGCGCCGGTCTGAGGCCTGAAGTCAGGGCTCGCGATACCCTCAAATCGCGCTTCTGCCCGCATTGAACACGCTTTTTGGGCGGCTGACCAGATCGCCACTGTTGGATTTCAAGTCGCATCGAGTCTCAGTTCAGTCACGTCCGGCGAGCCCCCTCGGAAGTGCACAGCATGTCCCCAGCAGCGGGCATTGCCTTGGCTGGACTATTTGTTTTTTTGCGTATATGTGGACACGCTTGAGCGAACCTTCCGGGCGCGCCCGGATTGAGCACACAAGATCGTTAACCGACAAGGTCCCCGATACGCCCCCGCAGCTGGGCTCGGTGGGAGAGAGAGATGGACGAAGTAGCCACCAAGATCATCGAGATCCTCAAGAAGCACATGAAGGAGCCTCGCGACGACATCGGGTCCGGCACAGCACTCACAGACCTCAAGATCGAATCGCTCGACCTGGCGATGATCGTGTTCGACATCGAGGACAGCTTCGGGATCGAGATCCCGTACAACGCCAACGAGGAAGCGGCCGATTTCAAAACGGTCGGATCGGTGGTGGACCGGGTCCGCAGTCTGATCGCGGAATCGGGCGCGGCAGCGGCAGCCAAGGCTTGACGGGTTTGGGTTTCTCGCGTCGCAACGCGGCGCCGTACGCGAAAGATTCTAGATGACGGGATCCGGTCTGCGTCGCGTGGTCGTTACGGGGTTGGGGGCCGTAACGCCCATCGGCAACACCGTACCCGATTTCTGGGGCGCCATGCGTCGCGCGCAGGTCGGGGTCGGACCTCTGGTCCTGCCGGGGGACGATCATCACGACCTCAAGATCCAGATCGCGGCCCAGGTCAAGGATTTCGACGCCAAGGGGCGGCTCAAGACCCTCAAGCGCGACAAGCTGCTGCCCTACGCCGACCGATATTCCCAGTTCGCCGCCGCGGCCGCCGACGAAGCGGTGACCATGGCGGGGCTGCAGAGGCCCTTCGAGGACCCCTATCGCGTTGCCTGCATCATCGGTTCGGGCGGTGCCGGGCTGGTCGCCATCGAGGATGCGTATCGCGATCTCTTCATCAAGAAGAAGAAGGCCACCAACCCGCTGACGCTGATCCGCATCATCGGCTCGTCGGGGGCTGCGCACGTTGGCATCGAGTTCGGCGTCAAGGGCCCCGTGTTTGCCACCTGCAGCGCCTGCTCCACGGCCGCGCACGCCATCGGTATCGGTCGCGACTACATCCAGCACGGGCTTGTCGATGTGGCCGTCGTCGGAGCATCCGAGGCCGTCATCAGCTACGGCACCATGCGGTCCTGGCAGGCGATGCACGTGCTCTCGCCGGAGGGCATCTTCCCGTTTGCCAAGAGGCGCAACGGTACCGTGCTGGGCGAGGGGGCCGGCATCCTGGTGCTGGAATCGCTCGAGCACGCCAAGGCGCGCGGCGCGACGATCCTGGCCGAGCTGGCCGGCTTCGGCATGACCGCCGACAGCAAGGACATGGTCAACCCCGACATCGAGGGGCCCACGGAGGCCATGAAGCTGGCGCTCGACGATGCCGGGATTGCGGCGTCCGATATCGACTATCTCAATGCGCACGGCACGGCGACGACGATCAACGACCTGAACGAGACCGACGCCATCAAGAAGGTGTTCGGCGACCACGCCAAGAAGCTCGCCATCTCCTCCACCAAGTCGATGCACGGGCACCCGCTGGGCGCGGGCGGCGGCATCGAGGCGGTGGCCTGCATCAAGGCGATGCGCGAGGACTGGGTGCCGCCTACGGCCGGCCTGGACGAGCCTGGCGAGGGCTGCGATCTCGACTACGTGCCCAACCTTGGGCGCGAGCAGCGCGTGAACTACACGATGTCGAACTCGTTCGCGTTCGGCGGCCTCAACGCGGTGCTGGTGTTCGGCCCGCCGCCGGCCTGACGCGGCTCCTCGCCGTTTACCTGCACCGTTCTCGCCCGAGTCGACCTTCGCGGCCGCCGGCACTTGGCCGCTCCCGCGAGCATTCCGTTCCGCCTCCGGCACCCCAGAGCGGCTTCGGCTGCGGACGCGGGACTGCGCCTGGCCGCGAGCCGGGCAGACCGATAGCAGAATACATACATTCGATGCGTCTTTCCAGATTAACCCATTAGATTTCAACATGAATTTTTGATCTTTAGACTCCGCGACCCGATCGCATCAGCTAGCATCCCCGGCAAAGCTCCCACCGCAAGCGCTTCCCCGAGGTCAGCCGATGCGCCAGCCAGAAAGCCGTCCAACGAACCGGCCAACGAACCGGCACGTCGTGCCCGTCTCCTGCTACATCCGCACGTTCAACGAGGCGCGCAAGATCGGCGACGTCGTAGCGGCGGCCCGCGAGGTCGCGGACGAGGTGATCGTGGTGGACAGCGGCTCCGCCGATACCACCATAGCCATAGCCGAAGCGCAGGGCGCGCGCGTCATCCGGCAGGCCTGGCTCGGCCGCGGGCGGCAGAAGCGTTTCGCCGAGGACCAGTGCCGCAACGACTATGTGCTCGATCTCGACGCCGACGAGGTCGTAAGCCCCGAGCTGGCGGCCGAGATAAGGGCGCTCTTCGCCAGCGGCCGGCCGCCCCTCCCGGTCTACGAGCTGAAGCTGGTGCTCGTGCCGCCCGTGGGCCGGCCGTGGTGGAGCGTAGGCATCTCGCATCGGCGCAAGCTGTATGACCGGCGCGTCGTGCGCCAGCCCGACCACCTGGCCTGGGACCAGTTCGAGCTGCCGAGGGGCGTGGCCGTCGGGCGCCTGCGCGGGCCACTGATGCATCACTCGTTCCGCGACATCGAGCACATGATGGCCAAGCTCAACACGGTGACGTCCGTGCGGGCGACCGAGACGCGGCTGCATCGTCGGCGCTGGGAGGTGGGGGCGCGCGTCCTCCTCGCCTACCCGTTCTACTTCCTCAAGCACTTCCTCCTGCGCGGGTATTTTCGCGTCGGTGTCTACGGCCTGGCCACGGCCGGCGTCCTCGCCTACGGCCGCTGGCTGCGCGACGCGAAGATGTACGAGCGCCTGCTCACCGAGCGCAAACGCCCCGGCGACCGGAGCAAGCGCCTGGACGCGCCTGCGCCGGAGCTCAATCCGCAGTAGGTGGTGCCAGGTCACGTCCCGCGCGGCTTGGCGCGGGCGGTGGGCGCGGCGGAGGCGGGATCGTCGGGCCAGGGGTGGCGCGGGTAGCGGCCCTTCATCTCGGCCTTCACTGCCGCCCACGAGCCCTTCCAGAAGCCCGGCAGGTCGCGCGTGATCTGGATCGGGCGGTGCGCCGGCGAGAGCAGATTGAGGGTGAGCGGCAGCCTGCCGCCGGCAATCGCCGGATGCTGCGCGAGGCCGAACAGCTCCTGCACGCGGATGTGCAGGGCAGGTGCGCCGGCCCCTTCATAGTCGATGGCATGTCGGTTGCCCGTGGGTGCCTCGAAATGCGTCGGCGCCTCCTCGTCGAGTCGCCGCCTCAGGTGCCAGGGCAGCAGCGGCTCGAGCGCGGCGCCCAGGTCGTCGGCGCCGATCTCGGACAGCCTGGTCTTGCCCGCGAGAAATGGCGCGAGCCACACCGCGGCCGTCTTGGCGAGGGCCGAATCGCCGAGGTCCGGCCAGTCCTCCCCGCCGGCCGCGCGCAGGAAGCCGACGCGGTCGCGCAGCTGCAGTTGCGCCTTGCTCCACGGCAGGCGGGCGACGCCAAGCCTCGCGATGCCCTCGGCCAGGAGGCGCGAGGTCTCCCCGGTCGCCTCCACCGCGCGCGGCGCCGATGTCAGCACGATGGCGTCGAGCCGGCGTACCCGGCGCGCGCGCAGGGCCGCCGCGCCCTCGTCGAGCTCGATCTCCTCCGTCTCGCGGATGCGCTGGGCCGCCGCGGCAACGACGTCCGCCTCGTCGGCGGCAGCCGCGAGCAGGATGCGCGTGGACGACGCCGCCCCGGACAGCTCCGCCGCCACCAGGAACGGGGACCGCGCCAGGGGATGGGCCGCGTCGAGGTAGGCGCCGCGGCCGTTGGCGAGCAGGAACTGGCCCAGAGTCTGACCGAGCGCGCCCCGCGCCTTGCCGATGCGCTCCGGGTAGGCGAGCGCCAGCAGGCGCGCGATGGAGATCTCCCCGGCCCCGGCCTCTGTGGAGCGGCCCGCGCCCGCCATCCGCGCCCAGCCCGCCGCCAGGCGGCGCATTTCGCCAGCGCGCCGCGACCGCTCGCGGCGGAACCTGTCGAGACGGTCGGCGAGATCGGGGTCGTTGCCGCCGAGCCCGCGCTCTACGATCACCGCGGCGATCTCGGCGGCCGCCTCGGCGTGGCCGAGCCCGGCCGCAGCGATCACCATGCGGGCCAGCCGCGGCGGCAGCGGCAGCGAGCACAGCCGCCGACCGATCGCCGTGATGCGGCCGTCCGCGTCGAGCGCGTCCAGCCGCCTCAGCTCCGCGCGCGCCGCGTCGATGGCGGCAGCCGACGGCGGGTCGATCCACGACAGGGTGCGCGGGTCGGTGGCGCCCCAGTCCGCGCAGTCGAGGAGCAGGCCGGCCAGATCGGCGGAGCGGATCTCCGGCTCGGCAAAGGCGGGGAGGCTTTGCGTCTGCCGTTCGTCCCACAGCCGGTAGCAGACGCCGGGCCCGGTGCGGCCGGCACGACCCCGCCGCTGATTGGCGGAGGCGCGCGACACCCGCACGGTCGCCAGCCGCGTCACGCCAACGTCCGGCTCGAAGCGCGGCACGCGCGCCAGACCGCTGTCGATCACCACGCGAACGTCCTCGATGGTGATGGAGGTCTCGGCGATGGCGGTGGCCAGCACCACCTTGCGGACGCCCTGACGAACACCCTGGGGCGCCGGCCGCAGCGCCAGGTCCTGCGCCTTCGTGTCCATGGCGCCGTAGAGGGGCGCGAGCACGATTGCCGGATCGTCGATGCGCTCGGCCAGCGCGGCCTCCACGCGCTTAATCTCGGCCTGGCCGGGCAGGAATGCCAGGATGGACCCGGTCTCCGCGCGCAGCGCCCGCATGACCGCGTCAGCCACCTCGTCCTCGATGCGGGCGCGGGCATCGCGGCCGATGTAGCGCGTCTCAACCGGGAAAGCGCGGCCCTCGCTGGCGACGACGGGCGCGTCGTCCAGGATCTGCGCCACCCGCCCGCCGTCGAGCGTCGCCGACATGGCGAGGATGCGCAGGTCCTCGCGGAAGCCGCGCCGGCAGTCGAGCGCGAGTGCCAGGCCCAGGTCGGCGTCGAGCGAGCGCTCGTGGAACTCGTCGAACAGCACGGCGCCCACCCCGGACAGCTCCAGATCGTCGAGGATCATGCGGGTGAAGACGCCCTCCGTGACGACCTCGATGCGCGTCCTCGGCCCGCACTTCGAGATCATGCGCGCCCGCAGCCCGATGCGCTCGCCCACCGGCTCCGACAGCGACCACGCCATGCGCTCGGCGGCCGCCCGCGCGGCGATGCGGCGCGGCTCCAGCACCAGGATGCGGCGGCCCTGCAGCCAGCCCTCCTCCATCAGGGCGAGCGGAACACGCGTGGTCTTGCCGGCACCAGGAGGCGCCACCAGGACGGCGGAGGTACGCGCCGCCAGGTGAGTGCGCAGCTCGTCGAGGACGGCGTCGATCGGCAGCGGCGCGTCCATCATGATAGGTGGGGGCGGCATGCCGGCTGTATGCGGGGGGCGCGGCCATCCCGCAAGGGCCATCCGGCGGCCGCGTCCGGATCGGGCGCCGCCCACGGCCGCAGACTGGCGCTCAGTGCGTCCGGGTGTAGCGCCCGGCGAGGCGGCAGCCGCTCATGACCAGCACGCGGCCGGTGAGCGAGAAGTCGCAGCGCTCCGAGGCGGCGTTGGTGAGGGGAGCTGCGGCGGACTTCTTGTAGCGGAAGTCGTTGCTGCCGGCCGACCAGAAGCCCGTCTCCGACCCGAACTGATATTCCGTGGTCTTGAGCGTGAGCGGCTTCTCGCCCTGCCAGGATCCCACCAGGGGGTGGTCCGGCGGGCCGCTGGGCGCGGCGCAGCCGGCAAGCAGAAGCGTGAGTGCGAGGCATCGTTTCATGGCCCCCTGGTTAAGGCCGGAACGCGGCAAAAATATCCCGAAGGGCAATTTTTGCACGGATTTCCCGGCGCTCTGAGCCGTGCGAAACGTGAGCGTGGCTGTGCGATACCTCCGCTTGAGGTGGTCGAGCCCGAGTTGCCGGCCCGCCCTCACTCGTGGGTGAAGCTCGGCTTGCGCTTCTCCACGAAGGCGGCCATGCCCTCCTTCTGGTCAGCCAGCGCGAACTGCGAGTGGAACACGCGGCGCTCGAAGCGGATGCCCTCGGCGAGCGAGGTCTCGTAGGCACGGTTGATGCTCTCCTTGGTCATCATGGCGACGGGGAGCGACATGGAGGCGACGGTCTCCGCGGTCTTCATGGCCTCCTCCATCAGCGAGGCCGCCGGCACCACGCGCGCCACCAGGTTGGCACGCTCGGCCTCGGCCGCGTCCATCATGCGACCGGTGAGGCACATCTCCATGGCCTTGGCCTTGCCGACCTGACGGATCAGCCGCTGCGTGCCGCCGGAGCCCGGCATGACGCCCAGCCTGATCTCGGGCTGGCCGAATTTGGCGGTGTCGGCGGCGATGACGATGTCGCACATCATGGCCAGCTCGCAGCCGCCGCCCAGCGCGAAGCCCGCCACCGCGGCGACCACCGGCTTGCGGGCGCGGGCCAGCCGGTCCCACTTGGAGATGAAGTCCTCCTTGTAGGCCTGCATGTAGGTCTTGGACTGCATCTGCTTGATGTCGGCGCCGGCGGCGAAGGCCTTGTCGCTGCCCGTGATGACGATGCAGCCGATGCCGGGGTGGTCCTCGAAGGCATCGAGCGCCTGCGACAGCTCGTCGATCAGCTGGGCGTTGAGGGCATTGAGGGCATTCGGCCGGTTCAGCCGGATCAGGCCGACGCGGCCCTTCGTCTCGGCGATGATGGTCTCATAGGCCATGGCTTGCTCCATTCCGGTGGCGTGGGCCGCAGTTGAACCCGCTCTCGCGCCGGCGTCCATTCTTTCCGGTGCCCGGCCGTAGCAGAGCGAATAGGGAGTAGGGAGTAGGGAGTAGGGAGTAGGGGTGCCGGCGTGGCCTACATCGCAAAAGACCCCTATTCGCTATTCGCTATTCGCTTCCGTAGCGTACATACATCGCAAAAGGCCCTATTCGCCATTCGCTATTCGCTACTCGCTTCACGAAGGAGGAGCAGGGCGTCCAGGCTCGCGCCCGTTGGCCTCTGACCTTATCGCGAGGGGCACGAAGAACGCCCTGCTCGGTCGTCTCCGACGGCCGCCCGGCGCTTGGATAGACCTTTCCACCATGCCGCGCGGGGTCTCGGAGTCTCGACTTCGCCGCATCCGGGCTCCCTAACCTCGGACGTGCGCCGAGGGAGCACCCGCTTCCACCTCCAACCCAGTCCGGAGGCTTATCCCGGGGGCGCTGGCGCTTGGACGGTCTATCCACCATGCCAGCCGACGCACCGGACCACGGCACCCCGGCTCCCAGTCCGGACACCACCGCTGCAGCGGCACCGCCCGATCTTCCGAGGCGCGTGCAGTATGCCACAATGGCGCGCCGGCGTCATCGTCCGTCAACATACATAATGAGCCCGGATTAACTATCCCCGCCGCCCGGAGCGGCCCGACAATGGATCGTAGGGTGCAATAAGCCGAAGGCGCATTGCACCGATGCCACCGTCGCGCAAGCCGAGTACGGATCGGTGCAATGCGGCCTGACGGCCTATTGCACCCTACGATTGCTTCGCGCCGTCTTCTTTATCGGGAACCGATCCTCGGGATAAATAAATTCGTGATTCCCCATCGCTCCCAGATCGAAGAGGCACGCTTGGTATAGCGCGATGATGTCGCCCTCGAGCGCCCGTCGCTGTTTCGGTGTCAATCGCTCAAAGTGATAAAGCGTATCGGTATCATATTCGTGGGCTACACGCTCACGAACGCCTAACACCATACGCGCCCGATTGCGGATCCGCTCCGGGAACTCCTCGGGCCTGAACAAACAAAGGCAGTAAGTCACCCGGTCCATCTTTACGCGGTAATTCTCAGTGCTAAAGGCGTTCACCGGGTCCGCCCATCCCCGATAAATATGCTCTGCCATTAGCCCCCCTATCCTAACGCTCCAAATCATGCCCCTGCACCGCAATGAGGGTGTCTGTGTCGGCTCAAATCTGGCCGTGCCATGTACGGCGGTAGAGCGGCCGGCCCAATAAGCCAATTCTGCTCACCGCTGGCACGCCGGACAATAGAACGTTGACCGCCCACCCTGCACCCTGCGCGCAACCGTGCCCCGGCAGCCGGGGCGCGCGCACGGCTCGCCTTCGCGGCCGTAGACGGCGAATTCGTTCTGGAACAGGCCGCTGGTGCCATCGGCGCGCTTGTAGTCGCGCAGCGTGGAGCCGCCGGCGCGGATCGCATCCCTCAGCACCGCCTTGATCTCGGTGGCCAGCCGCTCGGCCGCGGGCGTCGGCTTGCCGGTGCGGGTCGCCAGCCGCGACGCCGGCTTCCACGGATTGAGCCTCGCCCGGAACAGCGCCTCGCAGACGTAGATGTTGCCGAGGCCGGCGACGATGCGCTGGTCCATGAGGAAGGCCTTGAGGTCGACCTTCCTTCCTGCCGCGCGCCGCGCCAGATAGCTGCCGCTCAGGTCGTCGGTCAGCGGCTCGACGCCGAGCCCGGCGAAGAACGCGTCGTTGGCGAGCTCCCCCTCCGGGATCAGCGTCATGTAGCCGAAGCGGCGGGCGTCGTTGTAGGTGACCACCGCGCCGCCGGACATGGTGAACACCAGGTGGTCGTGCCTGGCGTCCTTGCCGTGCTCGTAGACGTACTGGCCGAGCGTCAGGTCCCGCTTGGCCCCGCCGTTGGAGACGATGAGGCGGCCGGTCATGCCGAGGTGCACGGCCAGCACCTCATCGCGGTCGAGGTGGACCAGGATGTACTTGGCGCGTCTCTCGAGCCGCAGCACTCGCCGTCCCGTCAGGCGCTCAGCGAAGCGCTCGGGGAGAGGGAAGCGCAGGTCGGGGCGGCGCTGCTCCACGCGCACGAACGAGCGTCCGGTGAGCACGGGCTCCAGGCCGGCGCGCACCGTCTCGACCTCGGGCAGCTCCGGCATTCTCGCGCCTTATGCCCCCGTATCGCCCATGAGGCCCGCCGCCTCGATGCCGGCGAGCGCGGCGATCTCGTCGTTGTCGGAGGTGTCGCCCGATACGCCGACCGCGCCCACCACGGTGCCCGCGGCGTCCTTGATGAGCACGCCGCCGGGCACCGGGACGAGCGAGCCGCCGACGGCGTGGGTAGCCGCCGCCAGGAAATACGGCCGCTCCGCCGCCATGGCGGCCAGACGGCGCGAGCCCACGCCCATGGCGAGCACGCCGTTGGCCTTGCCGATGGCGATCTCGGCCCGCTTGAGGCTCGTGCCGTCCTCCGCAGCCAGCGCCCGCAGCGAGCCGCGCGCATCGAGCACCACCACCGCCAGCGGCTTGAAGTTGCGCTGCCGCGCGGTGGTGAGCGCCGTGGCGACGATCTTCTGGGCGTCATCGAGCTTCATGGGGGTCCTCCTGAAGAAGGCGTCAGACCCGGAGGGCCTGACACCCGACTACGAACGGCACGCGGCAGCCTTTCGTCTCGGCCGGGCGCTGCGCGCAATCCGCGTGGGCTGCACCAGCACCTCGACCGGAATGCCGAGCTCCGCGTGCAGCCGGCGAATCATGGGGAGTGTCAGCTCGCGCTTGCGGCTCAAGATCTCAGCGACCCGTGTGGGACCACCGATCAGACGCTCCAGGTCCCTGCGCGTGAGCCCCTGCTGCTCCATGCGAAACTTGATGGCCTCGATCGGGTCCGGCGGACCCATGGGCATAGGATGGTGCTCGTCCTCGTAGGCTTCCACGAGGGTAATGAGCACGTCGAGCCGGTCCCCCTTCGGCGAACCGCTCCTCTCACCCCAAAGGCGCTCGACCTCACGGAGGGCCGCATCGTAGTCCGCCTCCGAGCGGATCGGCTTCAGGTCAGTCGCCATGCTCGATCTCTGTCACGTCGATCTTGTCGTAGTCCCTGTGGGTGCCGATCCATTTGATCCAGAGTGCGCCTTTCTCGAAGTCGACCGCAACCACGAGCCTGTAGGCGTTGCCCTTGATATTGAACACGATGCGCTCCGCGGTGACAATGCTCGCTGTCGCGAAAGAGCGCTTTATGTCGGCGGCGTTTCGCCAGAGTGCCTTGCTCACCTCGCGGTACCAGGCATCCAGTGCGGCGCCGACCGCCCGCTGATCCCCTGTCCGGCGAGAGAAGCAACGAACTTCCGAAGCGTGCGCCGGGCAATGATCCGCATGCTACATGTTAGCATTCCTCCGTATCGCCGCACAACGGACGCGCGTCGAGCGACGTCGGATCTCTGACCCGGAGGAGCTGACGCCCGCTGCGCATAACGTCCTGCATGGCCTTGACAGCCGGTGGCCTGGATGGTCCGTCGCGGCATGCTACCAAAAGTTGTCGACCGGTTAGACGCAATTCTTGCCATGAGGTCTCGGGCACCGATGCCGCCGCGCGCCGCACCGAGGAGACGCGAGCCCAGCTGGTCGGAGCGGGGCTCGGCGGCGGTCGACCTGGGCGACCTGGAGGTCGCCAGGGCCTGCTTCGCCGAGGCGGTGCGGACGGAACGCGGCGAGCCCATGCACCGCTACCATCTGGCCGTGGTTCAGGAGGCCCTGGGCGAGCTGGCCGCCGCCGGGGCGAGCCTCACCGAGGCGCTACGCCTCGATCTGAAGATGGCGGATGCGGCGCGGCGGCTGTCGCTGCTGGCCGGCCGCTGCGACCTTCCCGGAGACGCGCCGCTCGACCCTGCCGGGCTGAAGGCGGCGCTCGCCCACGATACGGTGGACCGGGAGCTGATCGCGGAGGCGGCGATGCGTCATCTGGCCGGCTCCGGGGCGCTTGCAGCCGCGCTCGCCGCGGGCCGCCGCGAAGGCTGGCTCGCAGCCGCGCGCTCACTCTGCCTCGGAAAGACAGCGCCGTTGCTCAGGAACGATCTCTTCCTGGAGGTGCTGCGCACGGGCGCGTTTCGCAATCCGGAGATCGAGCGGCTCCTCACGGCGCTGCGCCGGGTGCTCCTGCTGGAGCTTGCGGGGCAGCGCCTGGAGGAGCGCGCGCTGTTCGATTTCGCCCTGGCGCTGGCGCAGCAATGCCAGATCAACGAGCACGTCTGGACCCTATGCGGCGAGGAGGCCCGGCGTGTGCAGCAGATCGGCCTCAGCGCCAAGGCGCTGCTTGCAGGCGATGCGGTGGAGGGGCGCAGGCTCCTGCTTGGCGCGCTCTATCGGCCGTTCTCCGGCCTGCTCGGGGAGATGGGCCCGCAGCAGGCGGACGCCATCCGCCCGCGCGCGCTGCGCGATGTTGTGGTGCGGTCCCTCGCAGAAGCCGCGGAGGAACGCGACCGGCGAAAGCGCCTGCCACGGCTCGGGGCCGTTACCGAGCCAACGGTGCACGATGTGGCGCGGCAGTACGAGGAAAACCCCTACCCGCGCTGGACCAGCGTCGGCCTGCTCTCGCCCGCCGTGCTGCGCCGCGGCCTTGGCCACTACTTCACCGCCGCGGAGCTGGCCGTCCTGGGCTCCGTCCTGGGCCGGCCGTTCGAGGTGCTGATCGCCGGCTGTGGCACCGGCCAGCAGGCCGTGCAGGCGGCGCTGGCCTATGGCCCTGAGGCCCGGGTGCTGGCCATCGACCTCTCCAGCGCCAGCCTGGCCTACGCGGCGCGCATGGCGGAGCGGTTCGGGGCGGGCAACATCGCCTTCGTCCAGGCCGACCTGCAGACGCTGCACGAGGCCGGCCCGGAGCTGGCGGGTGGGCTGGCGGGTGGGCTGGCGGGGCGCTTCCAGGTGATCGAGTGCACCGGCGTGCTGCACCATCTGGCCGAGCCGTTCCAGGGCTGGCGCGCGCTGCTTCAATGCCTCGCCAAGGACGGCCTGATGCTCGTGGGGCTCTACAGCGCCGTCGCCCGGCGGGGCCTGCGGGAGCTGCGCGGCGATGCGGCCTATCCCGGTCCCGGCTGCAGCGACGAGGCGCTGCGCGCGTTCCGGCAGGTCCTGCTGGACCGGCCGCCCGGCGCGCCCGGCGGCGACCTCGCGATGAGCCGCGACTTCTACACGGCGAGCAACTTCCGCGACCTCGCGCTGCATGTCAGCGAGCATCCCCTGACCCTGCCCGAGATCGCGCAGTTCCTGAGCGGGCACGGCCTCGCCTTCCGCGGCTTCCAGCTCGAGCGCGGCGTATTCGCCCGCTTCCGCGAAACCTTCCCCGGCGAGACCTGGCCGGGCAGCCTGGAGCGCTGGGCGGAGTTCGAGGACGCCAATCCACATACATTCAGCGGAATGTATAACCTCTGGTGCACCCGGACCTGAGACGAAGTCTGCCTATCCGTCTCGCCGTGAGCCGCTGACCACCCAAGTGCTCGCGTTGAGCACCCCTGACCCATCTCCCAACACAATCGTCCCCGCATCTGGTACGAGACGGGAGCACCGCAGGGGTCGGCTGTCATGCGTATGGGCGTTGGCCCGCGGCGGAGTGCGGTGGTGGTGCAAGGTTGCTCCGAGCTCCACCGGGACATATGGCGATGGCCGCGGCCGGCGTGCGTCTGCGCTGCGGTCCTGGGCGCGGCGTTGCTCGCCGGCTGCGATATGGGGCCGATGCCGGATGCCGCCCTGCTCAAACCGCAAGCGCCCCCCAAGTGCGACGCCAGGAGCAGGAGGGCCGCACCGAAGCAGCCCGCGTCAGCCACCACCGCGGAGCCCGACAGCGACGCCAAGGTGCGCCAGCTCGACTACGAGGCCCAGTGCTACCGCCACGCCGAGATGATCGCGCGCAACCGCCTGGGCCGGCTGCAGGAGTCGGTCGAGGAGATGGTGCGGGCCAAGCCGGCGGATGCCGGGGCCAAGAAGGCGGACCCTGGCGACGCCGACTGGCGCAACGGTGTCTTGGCGCGCTGAGCCGCCGACCGCGGCCTTGGCTATTGCCTCAGATCCGCCCGGCGTGCATGGCTCGTGCATGGCGGCCGGGGTTGTGGCTGCCCGTTGTGCGTGCAATTTGAGCTTTCTTTATGCACGCTCGGAGCCTCCACCTGCCGTTCCTCCACTCCCAGGCCGCCGCCTTTCTGCTGTTGCCGCTGGCGGCCCTGTGCTGGGCCGGCAACCACGCGATCGCGCGGCTTGCGGGAGGCCACGTGCCGCCCGCCAGCATGGCCGTGGTGCGGTGGATCATCGTCGCGCTGGTCGTGCTGCCGTTCGCCCGGCCCTATCTCAGCGCCGACTGGCCCAAGCTGAGGAGCCGGCCGGGGCTCATGGTGCTGTTCGCCATCACCGGGGGCGGCGCCTTCGGCACGCTGCAGTTCGTGGCCCTGCACTTCACCACCGCCCTCAACATGGGCGTGGTGGGCTCCGTCGGGCCGGCGTTCATCGTGGCGGCGAGCTGGCTCCTGTTCCGCGAACGGCTGGCGCCGCTGCAGCTGTTCGGCGTGCTGGTGTCGTTGTCGGGCGTGCTGGCCATCGTCAGCCGGCTCGACCCGGGCCGGCTCGCTCAATTCGGCTTCAACGGCGGTGATCTCATCATCATCGCCAACATGGCGCTCTGGGCCGTCTACGCGGCGTGCCTGCGGATACGCCCGGGTGTGCACGCCGCAACCTTCATGCTGGCGATGGCGGCGCTCTCCGCCGTCGGCAACCTGCCCTTCGCGGTCGGGGAGTTTGCGTTCGGCTACCGTCTGCAGCCGACCTGGCTGACGGTGACGACGGTGCTCTACGCCACCTTCGTCACCACCGTCCTGGCCTACGTGGCCTGGAACCACGCGGTCGACATCGTCGGCGCGTCGCGGGCGAGCGCGTTCCTGCACACCATCCCGCTGTTCAGCGCGCTGCTCGCCACCACCTTCCTGGGCGAGACCATCGAGCCCTTCCACGTGCTGGGCTTCGCCCTGATCCTCGCCGGCGTCACGCTGGTGGCACGGCAACCGCAGATCCCCTCTCCCCGCTTGCGCGAGGAGGGCTGAGGCTAGGTCCGCGCGGCCTGCCACTCCGCCAGCCGGCCCACGTGGCGCAGCCTGCGAGCGGCTGCAGCGACATCGTGCACGCAATTGCATGGATCGAACGCCGGGCTCATGCCCGTTGGTTCCTCGGCCCCCTCCACCGCGATAATCTTGGGCATGTGGCGTACCGACAACACAAAGCGGGTTGGGGTTGGCGTAGCCTATCGGGGTAGGCGCGGTTACCAGTTTCCAGGTCATGGTCCTACCATTGCGATGCTGATAGCAGACAAAGAAGGGCGGTCATTATGCGTTACGTATTGTACGGATTAGTAGCAGCCGCGCAACTGTTCCCGATGCCCGCGCTTGCGGAACGGTGGGTCGGTGGCGCGAATATCTCCTGCATTGACATTTGTAGAAACGCCAATTTGAAAGCTATCACGACCGGTCTTTTTAACGACCATCCCTTCGCGATCTGCAGGGATTTTGAAACAGGCCGTCCCGGCTGGAACTTGCGACCCTCATGGCGAAATAGGTGTTTTGTGGCCATTGGAGGCAAGGAAGTGGGGGTAGTGAAATACGAGTGCTTGTGCCAATAGCAGCACTCGGGCTGATCCGTGCGCGCATTGCTGCAAGTGCTTAGATCTCAAATTGGCACTTCCTGCCCGTGCCGGTAGCGGCCAAATCCGGTCCGGTTACAGGGCAACATTCGCCGTGCCGCGGCCGGTGCCGGACCGGGGGAAGTTGACCCATATCTACCGTACGCAAGCTCCGGCCTTTGCGATGCAGCAGTCGCCTTTCGCGTCATTTCGGTCGCAGCGACTTGATCCGAAACGTCCCGGGGCTCGCAACATTCACTTGCGGGCGCAGCGGGCAACGTCGCGGTTTGCCGGCGCACACCGCGAGGCTTTCTGAGAATCGGCCGCCCAGGTAATGCTTGCGCCAGCCACCGTTGAATACCGCGTGAACCGAGGCAATCAACGGTTCACGATCAGGATGGATCGACCAGAAAGTGGTCTATCATGCAGGCTCACGGGGGTCTTCGCCGGTACAGCATTCATTCGTCTGCACCAGAGTATCCAGCGAACCGTTGAGTTGGTAGGTGACGCCGGCGAGCGGAAACTGGATCTGCGGAGGCACATCAAAGTGCTCGGCCATGACCTGCTCGAGCACAGCGCTTCCAAATCCCTTCTGCGTGGGCGTCCGCACTGGTGGCCCACCTTGCTCCTGCCAACGGAAAGTGAAATTTTTGGACCCGTTCGATGCATGGTTAGACCAGCTGATGTGGACCCGGCCAGTCGCGTTTGACAGTGCCCCATATTTGGCCGCGTTGGTCGCAAGCTCATGCAGGGCGAGCGCGAAGTTCTCGGCTGCCCTCTCAGTTAGCATCAGGGCCGGCCCTTCAACTTGGACTCGCCCCGCGTAGGGCCTCATTTCCGCGCGCACAATTTCACCGAGTTCGGCGCCCTGCCACTCCTTGTCCATCAGCATGATATGAGTCTGGCCAAGTGACTGGAGACGGCCGACCACTGCAGCCTCCGCATCCTTGACGGTGCGCCTGCCTGCGAAGCTCCTCGACACGACCGCCAGCACGACGGCGAACAGGTTCTTCGTGCGATGGTGGATTTCGCGTGTCAGGAGTTCCTGCCGCGCCTGAGCCTGCTTCTTCTCGCTGATGTCACGCGCGATCTTGGAAGCTCCAATGACCCGGCCTGCTGCATCCATTACTGGAGATATGGTCAGGGAAATATCAACCAGGCTGCCATCCTTGCGCTGGCGAATCGTCTCGTAGGGACCGACGTGCTCGCCGCGGCGGATGCGCTCGATAATACTTGCCTCCTCGTTATGCTGATCCGGCGGAATGAGGGTGGTGATTGGCTTGCCGATCATTTCCTCGGCGGTGTAGCCGAACAATTGCTCCGCCCCACAATTCCAGGTCGTGATGACGCCATTCAGGTCTTTGCTTACGATGGCATCATGAGAAGATTCGACGATGGCGACCAAGCGTTGGGCGGCGTGCTCCGCTAGTTTGCTCTCGATCAGGTCGGCTGCCTGCCGAGCCAATACGTCTAAGAGACGGAAGTCGCTTTCCGATGGTTGGTGGGGGTTGCGCCAGTGTGTGGAGATCATGCCTAACAGGCGACCCGCCCGAGAGGTTAGTGGTGTAGACTGCACTGCACGGATGCCGGTTTGGCGATAGGTTTCGAGGTCATCGGAGCCCGCCATGAAATCGCTCAACTCGATGTCCGGCACGGTCGATCGCTGGCCGGTAGCCAATGCGACGCCGCAAGTGCTTCCGGATCCTGGCCGCACCCACTCCCAGAACGACGCCGCTGTTGGATTGAACCCCCGGTAGGCCAGGAGCCGAAGCTCGCCCCGCTCCGGATAGAACATCTGCATGCTCGCGAAGTCAGAACGCATGATGGCAACGGCCGCGTCGAGGATCTTTTCGTGCAGCACCTCGACATCGCTCGCGGGGATCAATTCGGTGCTGACTTTCTGGAGCTGTTGGGTGGCGGCGAGGTCCGACACCAATTGCCGTTGCGTCTTGCGCAACTCCTCCTCGGCACGCCTCCTCTCCAAGCCGAACCCGAGCTGGCGAGCAATCGTCACGGCAAGATCGACCTCGGCGGCGCTGAAAACATGCGGTGCCTCGTAGTAGGTCATGAACTTGCCGATGAGCTCACCATTTGCAACAAGGGGAATGAAGGCGAGGGCTCCTATCCCCTCCGCCCCCACGGTGTTTTTGAGAGACTCCGGGAAGTCGGCCGTCTCGACATTCTCAACGCAAAGCGGCTGCGGGTCTTTGACATCGCGCGTCCACGGTGAGTGTCCTTCGACAGCCCGTCGGTACGTATCAGATAGGCCGCGCGAGGCGGCAAAGCGCATGATCCCGGTATCGTCGAACAGCAGGATCGACGCTCTCTCGCAACGGAGGGCGCGGATGATGGCGTCGAGCGCCGCCTCGCAGATGTCACTTTGTGATCCGGCCCGATAGAGCCTGTCAGTAAAGCGATACATCGCCGCCTGCTCATCCATGCGCCTGGAAAGCGACGTATCAGCGTTCTTGATGTGCGAGATATCCACCAACACGTTGATCGCCCCGGTTACCTCGCCAGATGCGTCGAGCACTGGGGTTGGATGCGGGATGAAAGGAACGCGGGTGCCGTCAGGCCGCTCAACGATCGCTTCCATCCCCCGGATGGGGCGCTTCTGTTTGAGCGCGAGCGCCATCGGGCTCTCGTCATGGGGCAGCAGCGTTCCATCAGGGGAGTAGAGCCTGTAGGCTCCGGAGAACTTAGTCTTGCCAAGGTCGGGGCGGCGACCCCAAAGCGCAGCAGCCGCCTCATTAAAGGAGTTGATACGGCCCTCGGCATCCGTCGTGTAAGCCGCTACCGGCAGCGCTTGAAGCAGCTCCCAAGAGAAGCCATCGACAAACCCTAACGGCAAAGCTGCGGCGGCCTTGCCATTGTTAAGTGGTTGAGCAAGGCTCTCTTGTTCCACGGGGTGGGTCGGATCAGGCGATTGGCGTTCGCCCGCTGAAGACGTACTCACGGCCCCTCTCCCAACGATTGCCCTGATACCTTGGAAAGGCTGCAACCCCCTTGTGTCAACAACGTTTAACGCCGAAGCCTCAGCTTGGGTTCCTTCGAGACCACCATCCGTGTCGACCCGACGAAGTTGATTCGGCGCAGCTGTAGCCGCGTAGATCATCATCGGCGCGCTGGCCGTTGCGGGGGTCGTCGTCGAAGTAGAAGATCTGCAAGCACACGCTGCTGCACGTGCTCGCGGCGGCTTTTGGCACCAATCGCCCGTTCGCCGCGCTGCGGCGATTCCGTCAGGTTTCGGAGACACTCCGGACGTCGCTCATGCCGGGTCGCGGCAATAGTGACCGCGGCAGCCTGGACGATGCAGGGCCCCGAGGGATGGGCGGGTATTGGAACTGCGCTTTCGCTAACAAGGTTTAGCAAAAGGGCTTTGCTGCGGCGCGTAAGAACCTGCGCGATCTCACGGACCAGGAGCGCGAGCGCTACGCCCCGTACGCCTACGTCAAGTTCGAGCCGTACGGCGAGGACCGCCCGCCACTGACCGGCCGCTACTGGACGCAGGCGCAGCTCGATCGTGCCGCCACAGCAGGCTACGGCACGCTGGGGACGATGGCCCCGTCCACTGATAGTCAGTGGCTCAGCTGGTAGAGCACCCGATTGTTAATCGGACGATCGCAGGTTCGAGGCGTGCCTGGGCCAGCCATCTCTCTACACGGCACCGAGACCGAGTTGCCGCCGAAAGCGCAATAAGCCAGCGACGCCGCTACCGCTCCAATGACTCCTGCAGTCGCGCTGCTTCGCCAAGCTTGGTCTTGATCAGTCTCCTGAGTGTGTCCAAGTCCTGAGGCTTGAAGGCTCGCTTGAGCAGCCAGCGCCTGCCCCCAGGCCGCATGACAAGCAGGAAACCCCATTCCTTCTCGATGCACCGGCGCACCTCACTCCAGGGCAGGGAAGTCGATGCGCCCGTCGCGTCCCGCGTCACGACGCGCTCGGAATCGACAAGATAGCTGAGCTGCTTGTGCTCATCGCCAAGCCGGCTGAATTGGCGTGCACGCAGCACGAAGGGCACAAGCCCAGCGAGAAGGAGGATCGGCGCCATAGTCAGGGCGTCCTGCCAACCCAGTGCGATCTCCTGACCGCTAACCCACAGGAGCGCTAGGGCAAGCGGCAGCAGGACAACAACACCAGCTAAGCGATAGAGATACGCCTGCCAGTGAACGGCGCGAAACTGGTCCGCCATCGTGAAGACGGTACGTCCCGTGATGGTCCACTGGTCCTCCATGTCTGAACCTCGCGTCTTAGAGCGCCTATCAGACTCAAAGTCGTCCCCTACTTATCACGGGCGCCGTAGGCCGCGCGCTGAACCTCCCAAGTCCTGCTGCGGGTGTGGCGCACACATCCCACATCATCTCGTTGGACGATTCGGCTGCGCGTTTTGGCCCACCCGGACAGGCGCAGGACGCCTGCCGTTTCCGCCTTCTTTGATTTCATCGCCGAAGAGATTGCTGCACTTAGGCCAATTCTGACTGGGTGAGCCCGACTGGGAAAGCCGAGGGACCGCTTTTGACCCATCTCTGACGAAGTTGCGTCCACGGCTTTTTCCGCGCGTGGGCCTCAGTGGCGCCTCGACCGGCCCGGCTGGTGTCAGTTGTCGACCCAGTCCAAGTTGGTCGGTCGGCTGCCCGTCTGGAAGAACTCTCGCGCCGCGGCGAGAGCATCCTCTTTGGGGACCAGCGTCGAGCGATGGAACTCCGAGTACCCGTCGCCGTACTCATATCCGATCTCGCGCTTGTCGTTCCTGCGGGGACCGCGACTTTGCGCACCGGACAGTCCGTGCTGGTAGGCGACCGTGGCGTCGTCGGTCCGCCGCCCAAGCCCGATCCACAGCTTCGGCGTCACGTCGGCCTCCGGGTCGGCGTAGATCGTTACGATCCGCGGCTCCCGCGCGGCTCGGAACTCATTGTCGAACCGTCGAAGCTCGTCGAGCAGCTCCTCCTCGGACGCGGGGACGATGTCGTGCCCCCGCCCGTCGGCGAGCATCGGCCGCGCCATCGGCCTCCCTCCTTGATACGTCATTTGTCTCTGAAACATACACAGCCCCGCGGCTGAGGTGTAATCGCATCTTCTATTCTCGCGACTTGCCGCGCTTGCTCGCAGCAGTTTTTGGCACTGTTCGACCGCTGCACAAGTCCGGTAGGTTTCGGGAGTGAACCGGACGTGCCCGGCGTGTCGTCCCGACAGCAGGTTTTGACCCTAAACGGACGCCGCAGCCCACACGACTTCTAGTTCACGGAGAATGCCGACGGGGAGTTCTTCTTGACCCGGAAGCGCCCGAAACGTTGCCGTGTGCAGCGTAGGAATTGGATCGAGCAGCTTGATCTGCTCATCCAGCCAGCGGCCCAGTTCGTCATAACCGGCATCGATCCCACCGTGACCCGGATGCGTTTCCAGCGGCACGATCCCACGATGAAACTTGGCTTCCCACGCTCTGAATATCGCCCAGTACCGAAGCTCTCGCTCCATAAACTGGGCGCTCACCGGATAGAGGCGAAAGCGGTCAACAAAGTCGTCGGCTCGTTCGTCATACAGGGACGCGAAGTAATGGGGAGCACCGCCGAAGTCGGCTGTTCCCGTCCTGACCCCGTCATAGAGATCCCTGATGGTGTGAACTCTCTCAGAGCGCATCGTCGAACAGCCTAAGCGCCGACAACCAAATTCGTCAATGTCGCCTTCTGGCACACAGCGCCAGTCCGCTGCGGTGTGCTCATTGTCCGGTAGCTGAGGTCGAGCGGACGCTGACCGGCGCGGACGAATGCGACGCGAATGACCCCTAACGGACGTTCTACGGCCAACCTGCAGCGGTTTCAGTGGAAGTGGCAGTTTCTGACCTTGCAACCGTTCGTAGACTCGATGCACCCTCGTCCACAGAGCTATACGGGGGTGTCCTATGCGGCGCTTTATCGGCTGTCTCCTTTTCGCAGCCGTTCCAGTGCTTGGCTTTTTCGGTGCCGCCTGGAGCTGGCTGTTCGGCATGGCGTTGGTGGGCGTGATAGGCTACTGGTTGATTCAGCCCGAGGTGTTCACTCGTATGCGTGAAGCGAGCGTGTTGCGACGCTCCCTCTTCCCCATCACGACGTATATCGCCGCCGTGTATGTCGGCCAACTCGTTGTGTGTTCAGTGTTAATCCTGGTCGGGCGTGGGTTCGGTCTGCTGTTAGGCGCGTGAAATCTTAAGGCCGTCATTCAGAAGACGCCCTCAGCTACCCGCCAGATCGCATCCGGAAGCACGCACCGGCTGGGCGACACTGTAGACGGGGCAAATAAGCAGTCTCAAGGGAGCAGTCCTCTCTGGTAGGAGTAGGACATGGAAGTGCTCTTACGGGGTCCAATCAAAGCGGGACGGTTGAAGGTAACCGCTCCGGATGGCCGGACTCATGTCCTGAACGGCACGGCTGAAGGACCAGAGGCCAGCATCGGGATAGCCGATAAGAGGCTTTTGCGGCGTATGCTTGTGATGCCGGACCTGTACCTTGGCGAGGCCTACATGGAGGGTGCGCTGACGGTCAACGAAGGGTCGCTCTACGACGTCCTTGATTTCTTCGCCTGCAATCTGATGTCCCGACTGCACGATAGCACCGCCACCGCGCTTCCCAGCTCGTTCCAGAACAACGTCGTCGGTCAGTCGAAAGCCAACGTGGCCCACCACTACGACCTCAATCGGAAACTCTTTGAACTGTTTCTCGACCGCGACCTGCAGTACTCGTGCGCCTACTTTACGAGCGAGCGCGAAAGTCTCGAAGACGCGCAGGCGAACAAGAAGAAGCGAATTGCCGCAAAGCTGCTGCTTGAACCGGGCATGCGCGTACTCGACATCGGCTGCGGCTTTGGCGGACTGGCGCTAGACCTCGCCCAGGGGTTCGATGTCGAGGTTGTCGGCCTCACTCTGTCCGAGGAGCAATGGCGCGTTTCCCAGGATCGGGCGAGAGCCGTCGGGCTCGACAAGAGAGTCGTGTTCAAGCTGCTCGACTACCGCGAAGAAACCGGCCGATATGATCGCATCGTTTCTGTCGGCATGTTTGAGCACGTTGGTCAAAGCCACTACGACGAGTTTTTTCGAAAGATACGTGAGCTTATGACCGACGACGGCGTCTGTCTGCTCCACTCGATCGGCCGCATGGCACCTCCTGGCTCAACATCGCCTTGGCTGATCAAGTACATCTTCCCCGGTGGGTACGTGCCATCGCTTTCCGAAGCCTTGGCTGCAATCGAACGGGCAGGTCTCTGGATAACCGATGTCGAGGTCCTCCGCCTCCACTATGGCGAGACGCTCAGGCACTGGCATCAAAGATTTCAAGCCAATCGCGACAAGGTGCGATCGCTCTATGACGAGCGCTTCTGCCGGATGTGGGAGTTCTACCTG
>Ga0070699_100000229_pt1 | contig 55399 bp, 51 predicted proteins | sample KBSK1503metaG_FD_65473 | JGI IMG/M metagenome (GOLD analysis project Ga0070699, IMG submission 65473) | Corn, switchgrass and miscanthus rhizosphere microbial communities from Kellogg Biological Station, Michigan, USA - KBS K1-50-3 metaG | ecosystem: Host-associated > Plants > Roots >... | reverse complement strand
CAGACGGCGAAATCGATGGCCGTGGCCCCCAGCGGCACGGCGTGCTCGACCACGGTCTCGGTGGGGCCCACGTCGGGGATTCCGATCAGGAGCCGGATCTGAAACGGGAGCTCCCCCGCGTTTTCGACCCGGGACACGATCGTGGCGGTGGCGATCCCCCGCTCCACGGAATCGAGGACGCAACGGTAGAGATGGCCGCGTCCGTCCACGGCGTCGAATTCCGCGCCGACCGCCGCGCGGTGCACGCGAAGGAGATGGTGCGATTCGTCGGCGTCGAGGACCAGACGGTCGCCCGAGACCGATTCGGGAGCGACCCAGAAGGGAGTGTCCGGGCGCTTCGCGTCCCGCGCCACTTCGCCGCTCGCCGCCGGCTTCAATGTTCGTCGCCGCTGAGCCGCGGGCGGCGGGGCTGAGGAGGCTTCGCTTCCGGCAGCGTGTCGAACTCCTGTAAAAGCTTCTTCGCCCGCTCTCCCGGCTTGGAAGGGGTGTGGACCACGATCCGGACCAGGAGATCCCCGTTCCCGGACCGCTGCAGGCTCTTCAACCCCTTCCCGCGCAGACGGAGAAGCCGCCCCGTGTTCGTCCCGCCCGGAACCTCCACGAGCGCGCGCCCACCGCCGAGAATCGGCACCTCCACCTTTCCGCCGAGCGCGGCCCGGGAGATCGAGACCGGCAGTTCCACGACGAGATCGTCGCCGTCGCGGGCGAAGAGCGGATGTTCGATCTCCTCGATGTGCGCGATCAGGTCCCCCGCGGGTCCCCCGCGCGGCCCCGCGTCGCCCATGCCCCCGAGCGGGATGTAGTTCCCGCTCGAGACGCCCGCGGGCACCTTGATCACGAGCTCGCTCTGCTGCCGCACCCGCCCCTCGCCCGAGCACGTGGCGCACGGCGACTCGATGACGGTGCCCTCGCCGTGACACCGGTCGCACGTCGCGATGTTGATCAGCTGTCCGAAGATCGATCGCTGCACCACGCGCACCTGGCCCGAACCGCCGCACTTCTGGCACGTCGTCCGCGACGCGCCTTCTTTGGCGCCGGTTCCCTTGCACGTCGCGCAGACCCGCATGTGCCGCACCTTGACCCGCTTCTCGGTGCCCGAGGCAATCTCCTCGAGGGTGAGCGGGAGCCGAATCTCGAGCGTGTTGCCGCGCCGCTCGCGGCCGCCGCCTCGTGACGGCCCCGTCTCGAACAGGTCGCCGAACCCGCCCGCGCCGCCGAAGTCGCGCATGAACGCGCGAAGCGCGTCGGAGAGGTCGAAGCCGTGCGCTTCGAAGCCGCCGCCGGGGACGCCCGGGCCCCTTCGTCCGAATCGGTCGAACTGCGCCCGCTTTTCCGGGTCGGAGAGAACCTCGTAGGCCTCCGCGACTTCCTTGAATCGTTCCTCGGATTGCTTGTCGCCCGGATTCTTGTCCGGATGGTGCTTGACCGCGAGCTGACGGTAGGCCTTCTTGATGTCCTCGGGGGAAGCGTCGCGTGGGACCCCCAGCACTTCGTAGTAATCCCGCACCGCGCTCATGACGGGTCTTCTTCCCTCGCGTCGCGCGCGTCCGGCGCGGGTCCCTCGGCGACGACGACCTTCGCGTGGCGGAGCACGCGATCCTTGAAGCGATAGCCCACCGACGCCTCCTCGAGGACCGTCCCCGGCGCCACGCCTGCCGGCGCGGGCGCGACCGAAATCGCGTCGTGGAGGGTGGGGTCGAACGGCGCGCCCTTGGAGTGGATCGGCGCCAGGCCCTCCTGGCGGAGGACGCTCATCAGGCGTTCGCGCACGAGCGTCACGCCGGCGCGCACCGGGTCTTCGGCGCCGCTCGCGCCGGAGCCCGCCGGCGTCGAGGCGAGCGCGCGATCCAGGTCGTCGAGCACCGGCAGGAGCGCGCCCACCAAGGACTCGTTCGCGTATCGGAGCGCCGCTTCCGTCTCGTTCTTCCGGCGCCTCTGCACGTTCGACATCTCGGCGAGGGCGCGGAGCAGCTCCTCCTCGCGCGCGCGAAGCCGCGCCGTCTCCGCCTCGAGCGGATGTGCGGTTGCGGGCGCGGGCGCCTCGCGCGCGCCCTCCACCGAATCTTCCGGGAGGGTCGCCGACTCGGCGTCGGCCCCCGAGGGTTGTTCCGTGTGCGGCTTCTTTCGCGTCACTCCCGCGCCTTTCCCAGCCGTTCGCCGATGTAGGCGACCAACGAGACCACGCGGCGATACGGCATTCGCACGGGGCCCATCACCCCGACCACGCCGCGCGCGCCGGAGATCGACACGCACATGCCGACGAGCGAGCAGTCCCGAATGGCGGCCGGCGCGTTCTCCAGCCCGATCCGCACTCGCGGCGTCACCGACGTGGCGAACGCCTCGAGCGCCTGCGCCAGCGGTCCCCGCTCGGCGAGGAGGGAGACGAGCGGCCGGAGACGAGCGGGCTCCTGGAATTCCGGCTGGGCCGCGATGTTGTCCGCTCCCTCGATCCGGACCGCGGGTTCTCCCTGCTCGAGCGCGAGCCGGGCCGCGAGCGGCAGCACGTCCGCGAGGATCGTCTGGACGCCCGGCGGCGCTTCCGCGCGCGCGGTCGCCGCGAGCGCGGCCAGCGCCCCGGCTCCCTGGAGCGGGAGTCGCGCGCGGATCCACTCCTCCGCCTTCGTCAAACGCTCCGCGGAGGGGACGGGATCCGGGCGCCAGGTTGCCGTGGCGAGCGGGCCCTCGCGCCCGCCGATGGCCAGCACGACGACGCCCCCTTCGAGCGCGACCAGGTTCACGCGATCCACGGGCCAGGCCTCGCGCGCGCGCATGGCGACGACCGCGAGCTGCCGGGAGGCTTTCGCGAGGAGGCCGGGAACCCCCGTCTCGATCCCCTCCTCGCTCCGCCGGACCCGATCGATCGCGGGGTCCAGGGCGCGCCGCATCGAGGCGGCGAGCGGCTCGGGCCGCATCAACTCGTCCACGTAGTAGCGATAACCCGATTCCGTGGGCACGCGCCCGGCGGACGTGTGCGGATGCCCCAGAAGGCCGAGGTCCTCCAGGCGCTGCATGGCGTTTCGGATCGTGGCCGGCGAAATGCTGAGGTGATAGGCGGCACGGACGTACTGCGAGCCGACGGGCTCGGCCCGCGACACGTGGCTCTCCACGACGAACGTGAGGATGCGGCGGAGCCGCTCGTCCAACTGAGGTCGGTTCATGAGGGTGGTCGGGTCGTTAGCACTTTCGAGTCGAGAGTGCCAATCACCCGAACGCTACCAGCCGAGTCCGGGAGTGTCAAGCCGCGCGGCCGCGACGCTCGGCCTCGATTCGCGACAGGAGCTCCGCCGCGAGTTCGTGCACGGTCAGGAGGCCGCGTTCGCTCGGTCGGGCGCGCCCCGGCGGACCGGGCGCGAGCGCGCCCGCGGCCACGGCCCAACGCTCCCACTCCGCCACGGCACGGGGCGCGAGACGCGCCAGCGCGCCGAGGCGAAGCCCCCGCGATCGGCGGAGCCCCAGCATGACGAGTTCCGAGACGGCGTCGTCCGGGGCGACGTCGGTCACGTCCCGGCGCGGAAGAGATCCCTCCTCCAAGGACTCGAAATAGCCGGTGACGTTCTCCTCGTTGCCCCACCGCCTCCGACCGTCGAACGAGTGGCCGCCCGGGCCGAGCGCCAGGTAGGGCCGCCGCGCCCAGTACCCCTGGTTGTGCCGCGATTCGTGCCCTGGGAGCGCGAAGTTGGAAACCTCGTAGTGGCGATAGCCGGCGCGCGACGCGATGCCCGCGAGGGTCTCGTATCGTTCGGCCGCGATCTCCTCGCCGGGCGTTTCGATTCCGCCGCGCGCCACCTTGGCGTGGAGCGGCGTTCCCTCCTCCACCTGGAGGGAGTAGACCGAGAGGTGCGGCACTCCGAGCGCGACCATCGTCTCGACGCCGGTCCGAAAGCCCGCAGCCGTCTCGCCCGGGACCGCCGTCATCAGGTCGACCGAGACGGAGCGAAAGCCGGAGCTTCGTGCCAGCGCCAGCGCTTCGAGGGCGCCCTCCGCGGTATGGATCCGGCCGAGGGCGCGGAGCGCGGCCGGCTCGAGCGATTGCACGCCCAGGCTCAGCCGATCGACCCCCGCCGAACGGAGCAGGCCGAGTTTTTCGGCGGAGAGTCCCTCGGGATTCGCCTCCACCGTCCATTCGCGAACGCCGGAGAGATCGAACGCCGCGTGGAGCCACGCGAGAAGGCGCCGAAGGGTCGGCGGATCGAGCGCGGTCGGCGTGCCGCCGCCGAAGTAGATCGTGCGCGGTCGCGCCCGGCCCCACGCGGCGGGCGCCTCGCGGCGTGCGAGCTCCCACTCGCGCGCGAGCGCCGCGAGGAGTCGCTCGGGCTCGGCGCGATGGAGCGGCGCCTTGGCGAACGCGCAGTAGGGACACAGGCTCCGGCAGTACGGAAGATGGAGATAGAGACCGAATTCCACGACCGTCCCCGTCACCGAACCGGACGAAGGAGCCGTTCGAAGCGCGGCATGCGGCGGTCCTCGTCCCACGACCAGTAGAGGATCATCGCCTGGCCCTTCACGAGGTTTCGCGGCAGGGCGCCCCAGAATCTACTGTCGTGGCTGTTGTCGCGGTTGTCCCCCATCATGAAGAGATGCCCCTGCGGCACGACGTAGGGCCCGAAGTTGTCGCGCTGGGTCGTCTCCCGCGGAATGACCCGCGGATCCTTGTGCGCCACGTAGGGTTCCTCCCGCGGCTTCCCGTCGACGTAGAGCACCTTGTCCCGGATCTCGACCTCCTGGCCTCCGACGGCCACGCAGCGCTTGATGAAGTCGCGCGCCGGATCCTCGGGGAATCGAAACACGATGATGTCGCCCTGCTTGGGCTCCCGGATCGCCGGAAAGCGGAAGTAGACGAAGCGCTGACCCTGCCAGCCGATGTCGATCTCCGAGCCGTAGATCATCTTGTTCACGAACAGGAAGTCGCCCACCTGGAGCGTGTCCTCCATCGACCCGGTCGGGATCCGGAAGGCCTGGATCACGAGTCCGCGGATCACGACGGTCAGGATGACCGCGAGGACGATCGCCTCGATGTACTCCCGTACGGCGGACTTGGTGCGCGCGCGCGCGCGCGCGGACGCGGCCGCAGTGCCTTGGCTCATGCCCCTCGAGACTCCTTTCGCACGACTACCGCTCCACCTTGAGGACGGCCAGGAAGGCCTCCTGCGGAATGCGGACGGTGCCGATCTGTTTCATCCGCTGCTTTCCTTCCTTCTGCTTTTCCAGGAGTTTCCGCTTCCGCGAGATGTCGCCGCCGTAGCACTTCGCGATCACGTCCTTCCGGAGCGCGGAGATGGTCTCGCGCGCGATCACGTGGCTCCCGATCGCGGCCTGGATCGCGATGGGAAACATCTGGCGCGGGATCAGCTCTTTGAGTTTCGCCGTGACCACGCGGCCCCATTCGTACCCCTTGTCGCGATGGACGATCACCGAGAGCGCGTCGACCGGGTCCCCGTTCAGGAGAAGGTCCATCTTGACGAGCGCGGCGGACTTGTACCCGCCCAGCTCGTAGTCCAAGGACGCGTACCCGCGACTGATCGATTTCAGCCGGTCGTAGAAGTCGAGCACGATCTCGGCGAGCGGGAGCTCGTACGTGATGTGGGCCCGCTCGGGGCTCGGATACTCGATTCCGATGAAGATCCCGCGCCGGTCCTGTGCCAGCTGCATGATGTTCCCGACGTATTCGACCGGCACGACCACCTGGGCGCGCACGTAGGGTTCCTCGATCGATTCGATCTGGCCGGCCGGCGGCATCAGGGCCGGATTCTCCACGACGATGCGGTCCCCGTTCGTCTGGAGCACGTGGTACTCGACGCTCGGAACCGTGGCGATCAGGTCGACGCTGTACTCGCGCGAGAGCCGCTCCTGCACGATCTCCATGTGGAGGAGGCCGAGAAAGCCGCACCGAAACCCGAAGCCGAGCGCCATCGAGGTCTCGGGCTCGAACGTGAGCGAGGCGTCGTTCAACTGGAGCTTGGCGAGCGACTCCTTGAGCTCGACGTAGCTGTCCTGGTCGATCGGATAGAGCCCGGAGAAGACCATCGGCTTCACGGGGCGGTACCCGGGCAAGGGCTCCGGCGCGGGGTTCGTCTCCGACGTGATCGTGTCCCCCACCTTCGCGTCGGCGACGACCTTGATGTTGGCGATCACGTACCCGACATCGCCCGCCGTCAGGAACTCTTTCGGATCGAGCCCGAGGCGAAGCGTTCCCAGCTCGAGCACCTCGTACCGGGTCGCGGTGGAGAAGAACCGGATCGCGTCCCCGCGCCCGATCCGTCCCTTGACGACGCGAACGTAGACGATGACGCCGCGAAACTGGTCGAAGACCGAATCGAAGATCAGGGCCTGGAGCGGATGCTCGGATTCGTCGAGGGGACCGGGGATGCGCGCCACGACCGCCTCGAGCACGGCCTCGATGTTCTTCCCTTCCTTCGCGGAGATCCGGATGCAGTCCTCCGGCTCCACGTGGAGGAGCTGCGCGACCTCGAGCGCCGTCTCGTCGGGCATGGCGGCGGGAAGGTCCACCTTGTTCAAGACGGGCACGATCGTGAGCTTCTGCTCCATCGCGAGGAAGAGATTCGAGATCGTCTGCGCCTCGACGCCCTGGGAGGCGTCGACGACGAGGATCGCGCCCTCGCACGCCGCCAGGCTCCGCGAGACCTCGTACGTGAAGTCGACGTGCCCGGGCGTGTCGATCAGGTTCAGGGTGTAGGTCTGACCGTCCCGCGCGGCGTAGGACATCGTGATCGCGTGGGACTTGATCGTGATCCCCTTCTCGCGCTCCAGGTCCATGTTGTCGAGGACCTGTTCCTTCATCTTCCCCTTGGGGACCGCGCCGGTACGGTCGAGCAGCCGGTCGGCCAGCGTCGACTTTCCGTGGTCGATGTGCGCGATGATGCAGAAGTTCCGGACGAGGTCGCGGCGTCTCACGGGGGCGATCAAAAGCGAACGCGGTAGGCGAGGCGGATCTCGGGAACGCCGCCGCGCCGCCGGGCGCCCTCGGGAGGCCCGAAGTCTTCCTCGAACGTGGAGAGATGGGCGTCGACGTAGGCGTCGGCCATGGACAGGAGGTGCGCCGCGACGCCCCACCAGATCCAGCTGATCTTCCGGTTTTGGTGCACGGTCTGTTCCTCGAGCGCGAAATCTTGATCGGGGCCCGGCGGGAGCGCCGCCGCCCGGTCGATGGCGTCATTTTCCAGCTTCAGCTCGTCCAACGTCTTGTAGACGATGAATCCCTCGCCGGCCACGACGAGCGCCGCCTTGAGGAACTGATGATTGTACATCTGTCCCCATCCGGGTACGACCGCCGATCGAAGCATGACCTTGTACGGCGCGGATCGGTGCGACGTCGAGTCGGATTTCGCCCCGTCGGCCGCGAGCGCCGGCGCGGGCCCGGACCCCACGGCGAACGCGCACGCCGCGATCGCCACGAGGAGCGCCGCCGCGCGGGAACGCTCAGCGCTTGGTGAGAAAATGGGCGATCGCCAGGAAGAGGAAGAGGACGCCGCCGAACGCATACACGCCGATGATGATGCCTCGAGTGAGGTCGGGCCCCAAGGCCGCATGGCCGAGGAGGTACTCGAGTCCCAGGCCGAGCACGACGATGAGAACCGCGAGGAGCACGAACGACCACCCGCGAAGGAGCGCGACGACGGCGATCACGCCGAGGATCGCGAGGACGATCGGGTCATTCCAATCGAGCCGGCTCCAGGCTCTCGTCAGACCGATCATCGATCCTCCCCGGAAACGGCGCTTGGCGGGAACGTGTGGGAATCGAACCCACCTCGGACGTCGAAGACGCCCGACGAAAGGATTTGAAGTCCTCGGAGACCACCAGATCCCATCCGCTCCCGCGCCGATCCGATCGTCAGGCCAAGACCTCGAGCGGGACGGGGCCGCGCGCGAGCACTTCTCCGACGACGGCGGCCTTGACGCGCGCCCGGCCGAGCCGGCCGAGGAGGCGCTCCGCACGCGAAGGCGGCACGGCGATCAGGAGGCCACCCGAGGTCTGGGGATCCACCAAGGCCCGACGCACCGGTTCCGGGACCCCTTCCGCCCACGCGACGTCGGGGTCGATCGATTCCCGGTTCGAGAGGAGTCCGGCCGAAGCGATCCCATCCGCCGCGAATTCGAGCACGCCGGGCAGGAACGGCACGGCCTGGCTCCAGATCCGGATCGTCTTCCGACTCGCGCGCGCGACGTTTCGCGCGTGGCCCAAGAGGCCGAACCCGGTCACGTCCGTCGCCGCCGACGGGCCCACGGCCGTCATCGCCTCCGCCGCCGCGCGGTTCAACGTCCGCATCTGGCGCGTCATGGCTCGGATGAGCGGGTCCGGAAGCCGGCCCCGCTTCAGCGCCGTCGCGAGGACCCCCGTGCCGATCGGCTTCGTCAGGACGAGGAGGTCTCCCGCGCGCGCGCCCGCGTTGGTCACGACGCGCTTGGGGTGCACTTCCCCCGTGATCGCGTACCCGAACTTCATTTCGGGATCGCGCACGGAGTGGCCGCCCAGGACGAGCACGCCCGCTTCCTTCAGCGTCTCGGCGCCGCCCTGGACGATGGCGCGGAGCACGGCCGGGTCGCCCGTCTCCGCCGGAAAGCAGAGCACCGAGAGCGCCGTCTTCGGAACGCCGCCCATGGCGTAGACGTCGCTCACCGCGTTGGCCGCGGCGATCGCTCCGAAGTCGTAGGGGTCGTCCACCATCGGCGTGAAGAAGTCGATGGTCTGGACCAGGGCCACGGTCGCGCTCATCTTGTAGACGCCGGCGTCGTCCCAGGTCTCCGGGCCCACGAGGACGCGCGGCGACCGCGTGCGGACCGGCAGCGCGCCGAGAATGCGGGTCAGGGTCTGGATCGGAATCTTCGCCGCGCACCCGGCGCAGGCCACCTGCTGCGTGAGGCGCACCCGCTCCGTTCCGGCGGCCCTCAAGCGAGAAACGCCCATGCTTCGATCTCCACCCGGCAGGATTTGGGGAGCTCCCGCGCCGCGATCGTGGTGCGGGCGGGTTTCGGATCGGGAAACCGCGCGGCGTACACGTCGTTCATCGCGGCGAAGTCGGCCATGTCCGCGAGGTACACGGTCGTCTTCACCACGTCGGCGAGCGACCCGCCTCCCGCGGCCAGGACCGCCGCGAGGTTCGCGATCACGCGCTCCGTCTCCGCCGCGACGCCGCCCGGCACGAGGGCGCCGGTCTTGGGGTCCAGGCCGATCTGACCCGACGTGACGATCCAGCGACCGGCGAGGGTCCCGGTGCGCCCCTGCACGTAGGGGCCGATCGCGGCCGGCGCCTCGTCGGTGCGGAGCGCGGCGCCCGTTCCGGCAGCGCGGGGGGCGTTCACTCGACCGTGACGCTCTTGGCGAGGTTTCGAGGCTGATCCACGTCGCAGCCGCGCTCCACCGCGATGTAGTAGGCGAGGAGCTGGAGCGGGATCACCGAGAGGAGCGGCATCAAGGGACCCAACGTGTGCGGCACGTAGAGGACGTGGTCCGCCTTCTTCACGACGTGCGTGTCCCCCTCCGAGGCCACCGCGATGATCTTCCCCTTTCGGGCGCGCACTTCTTCCATGTTGCTCAAGACCTTCTCGTACGCCGAGTCCTGCGTGCAGACGAACACCACCGGCATGTTCTCGTCGATGAGCGCGATCGGCCCGTGCTTCATCTCGGCGGCGGGGTAGCCCTCCGCGTGGATGTAGGAGATCTCCTTGAGCTTGAGCGCGCCCTCGAGCGCGACCGGGAAATTCACGCCGCGGCCGAGGTAGAGGAAGTTGTTGTGGTGCGCGTTCGCGCTCGCGATCGCGCGGATCGATTCGGCGTTCGCGAGGATGCGCTCGATCTTGTCCGGGATCTCGCTCAGGGCGCGGGTCAATTCGGCGCCGCTCTCCGGCGATAGCTGCCCGAGACGGCCCAGGTAGAGCGTGAAGAGCGTGAGCGCGGCGACCTGCGACGTGAACGCCTTCGTCGACGCGACGCCGATCTCCGGGCCCGCGTGGATGTAGACGCCGCCGTCCGATTCCCGCGCGATCGTCGAGCCGACCGCGTTGCAGACGCCGAGGACGCGCGCGCCCTTCCGCTTGGCCTCCCGCATCGCCGCGAGCGTGTCGGCGGTCTCGCCCGACTGGCTGATCGCGAGCACGACGGTGCCCGACTTTAGAATCGGATTCCGGTACCGGAACTCCGAGGCGTATTCCACCTCCACCGGAAGCCGCGCCAGCTCCTCGATGAGGTATTCGCCGATCAGGCCGGCGTGCCAGGACGTGCCGCACGCCGTGATGATCACGCGGTCGATCTGCCGCATCTCCCGCTCGCTCATGTTGAGGCCGCCGAGCCGGGCGGTTCCCTCTTCCAGGAGGAGCCGGCCGCGCAGGGTGTTCCGGAGGGACTGGGGCTGCTCGAAGATCTCCTTCAGCATGAAGTGCGCGTACCCGGCCTTCTCGATCGTCGAGAGATCCCAGTCCACGGTCTCGACCTTCTTCGAGACGGTCTCCTCGCGGAGCGTGGTCGTGTGGATGCCGGCGGAGGTCAGGACGACCATCTCCTCGTCGTCCAAGTACACGACCTGGTTCGTGTGCCGGATGATGGCCGAGACGTCGGACGCCAGCAGGTACTCGTCGCCGTCGCAGATGCCGACCACGAGCGGGCTCCCATGGCGGGCACCGACGATCTTCCCCGGGTCGTCCTGGGAGATGACCGCGATCCCAAACGTTCCGGTCACGTGCTTGAGCGCGCTCGCGACGGCCTTCTCGAGATTTCCCTCGAAGAACTTCTCGATCAGGTGGGCGAGCACTTCGGTGTCGGTGTCGGTGGTGAAGCGGTGCCCCTCTTTCTGGAGCGCCGTCTTCAGCGTCGAGTAGTTTTCGATGATGCCGTTGTGGACCACCGCGAGCCGCCCCTTGCAGTCGGTGTGGGGGTGGGCGTTGACGGTGTTCGGTTCGCCGTGGGTGGCCCAGCGGGTGTGCGCGATCCCGAGCGTTCCGACCGGGTGCGCGGCGGCGATCTTCTTTTCGAGGACGCCGATCTTGCCGGCGGCTTTCTCGATCTTGATTCCGTCGCCGTTCAGGATGGCGACGCCCGCGGAGTCATACCCGCGGTATTCGAGGCGGCGGAGCCCTTCGAGGAGGATCGGGACGGACTCCTGCATTCCAACGTAGCCGACGATGCCGCACATGGGGTGAAACCTCCTATCGGCGAGCGGCCGGAGCGCCGGGTTGCGACCGGAGGGTCGCCTCGGCGGCGCGTGACGCGAGGTCGTCCGCCCGCGCTCCGGTGGCCGCCTCGGCCAGGATTCGGACGATCGGCTCCGTTCCGGAGGCGCGCACCTGAACCCAAGCATCTTCCCAGACGTATTTTACCCCGTCCAGCGTATTGCGCTCCCCGTCGGGGAACGCTCGGGCCAGGGAGGTCGCCATCGCGTCCGGGTCTTGGATGCGTAAGTCGAGCTTCCGCTTCACCATGACGAGGGGCGGGAGCTCCGCCACCCGCGCGCTCAAGGGCCGTGGGTCGGCGGCGAGCCAGTCGAGCGCGATCGCGGCGGCCAGGAGCCCGTCCCGAGTCGCGTGGAGCGCCGGGTAGATCACGCCACCGTTCCCTTCCCCTCCGATGATGCCGCCCCGCGTCAGGAGCTCCTGCGCCACGTGGGCCTCGCCGACGCGCGCGCGGAGGACGGTCGCCCCGTGGCGCTTCGCGATCGCCTCGATGCCCATGGAGGTCGAGGCGTTCACGACCACCACGCCCGGCGAGCGGCGGAGCGCCCAGTCGACGGCGATCTGGAGGGTCCGTTCCTCTCCGATCGGGGTCCCGCGCTCGTCCACGATCGCGAGCCGGTCGGCGTCGGGATCGTTCGCGAAGCCGATCGCGGCGCCGCTCTGCCGCACGAGCTCGCCGAGCGCGCCCAGGTTCTCCGGCAAGGGCTCGGCGACTCGCGGGAAACGGCCGTCGGGGTGGCAGTAGATCTCGTGCACGTCGGTGCCGAGCGCGCGGAGAAGCGCCGGCGTCGCCTCGGACCCGGCCCCATTCACGCAGTCGATCGCGACCGTGAACCGGCGCGCGGCGATCGCGTCGCGGCGGATCCCGGGCAGGGCGAGGATCGCCTCGCGATGCCGGTGGATCGCATCGCGGTCGGTTCGGGCGGCGCCGACCTTGTCGTGCGGCATCCAGGGGATCGATCCTTCCCGCGCGCGGCGGGCGACCGCTTCGGACTGGGCCGGAGGGAGGAACGTTCCGCCCGCGCCGAAGAGCTTGAGGGCGTTCCAGGGAGCCGGATTGTGGCTGGCCGTGATCGCGAGCCCGCCGGCGGCGTGGTGGTGGCGGATCGCGTAGAGGATGGTCGGCGTCGGGGCGATGTCGACGTCGACGACGTCGTGCCCCGTCGCCAGGACCGCCGCCATCGCGGCGCGGGAGACCCAGGCGCCGGAGGGTCGCGAGTCGCGTCCCACCACGACGGGGCCGGGGCCCAGCATGGAGCCATGGGCCGCGGCAACGCGCAGAACGACCTCGGGGGTGAACTGCTCCCCGACGATCCCCCGGACGCCCGAGGCGCTCACCATCAGGCCTTCCAGTGGATCCATCGTCATCGGCTATGACCGTTTGGCGGGATCGGTCGACCCGAAACTGGAGCTGGTGAGCGGAATCGAACCGCTGACCTACGCATTACGAGTGCGTTGCTCTACCAGCTGAGCTACACCAGCCCGAGGAGCAAGAGCCGCCGGGAATCGCGACTCCGTAAGGAACCAAAAAAGTGGTGCGACCCCGCAGAATCGAACTGCGGACACCCGCATTTTCAGTGCGGTGCTCTACCAACTGAGCTAGGGTCGCGCCGGGCGAGAACAGTATCACGGGCGCGCCCGAGGGTCAACGGCTAGGCCATCCTCCGCCTGCGGTCGTTGCGGCCCGCGCGACGATCGGGCTTGGCGCGCCGGTCGGTGTTCTCCCGAACGGGCAGGTAGATCGTCACGATGCTGCTCCAGTCCCCTTCGCTCCGCGCGCGAATTTCCCCGCCATGCTCCCGCACCATCTGGTAGGCCACGGCGAGACCGACGCCCGCGCCGTAACGGCGCGACATCGAGAACGGCACGAAGAGTCGATCGAGCGTCTCGCCCGCGACCTTGGGACCGTCGTGCGCGATCTCCGCGTTCACGACGCCGGGGCCGGATCGGGTCTCGACCCGAACGCGCCCTCCGCTGGGGACGGACTGAAGCGCGTACTGGATGATGTTCGCCAGGACCTGGCGAATCTTGTCGGGATCGATGAGGAGGCTCGGAAGATCGGGCGCGAGGCGCTTCAGGAGCCTCACCCGTCGGCGCACGAGTTCCTCCGACTGCAGCTCGAGGGCTTCCTGGACGAGCTGGTTCAGGCTCTGGAGCTTGAGGCGCGGCCGCGTCATCTGCGCGAGCGAGATCTGCTCTCCCAGGACGCGCTCCAGGCGGTCGGCTTCGCGAAGGATGATCTCGAGGTATTCGCGGTTCTCGTTCTCCGGCCCGAGGTTCTTGAGGACCCGCTTCGCGAAGCCGGAGATCGCGGAGATCGGATTGCGAATGTCCTGCGCCACCTGCATTCCGCGCTCTCCCACGACGGCGATCTTCTCGAGGTGCCGGAGCTGCGCCTCCGTGTCCCGGAGCCGCCGCTGGGCCGACGTCAAGGCGTCGCCCCCCACCTCGCGGATCCGCGCCAGCGACGCGATCGTCGCGGCGAGTTCGGCGAGCGCCGCGTCCTCGGCGTCGTACGGAAGCGCCGGCGGCTCGGTCCCCGGATGCGTCTCCCGAACCAGGATCATCGTGCCCCACACGCGGTCGTCCGCACGGAGCGGGACCGCGAGCGCGGTGCCCCACGACTCGGGAAGAATGGCCGGGAACCGCGGGTCCCCCGCGATCGAATCGAGGCGGATCGGCTTCGGGTCGGCCTCGATCCAGTGGCGGAGCGTCTCCCCGAGTTCCTGGAGCGCGGCCTCGGTGGCGTCCGGTTGACCCACGACGGTCGCGAGGACGTGCGTGCCGTCCGCGGCGCGGGTCCAGGCCGCCGCGTGCGTCGATTCGGTCGCGTCGGTCAGCGCGCGGAGCGTCGTCTCGACCGCCGGCTCCGCGGCGCCGGGCTTCACGAGCGCCGCGCAAAGCTCCCGCATCGCGTGGAGGCCCGCCCCGCGGCGATGCGTCAGGTCGGAGAGCGCGGCCCCCTCGAGCGCGATGCCCGCCTGAGCGGCGACGGCGCTCACGAGCTCGATCTGGCTCGACGTCCAGCCCGCGACGCCGATCGGCGCGGCGATCACCAGGACGCCGACGACCCGCTCGCGACCGAACACCGGAAGGATCGCCGCGGGCCCGGGCGGGAGGTGGTCGACCAGCACGCTCGGAAGCCGCAACTCCCCGAGGGGGCGCGCGACGACCGCGGGACGTCCCTCGAATACGGCGTCGGCCAGGAGATCTCGATCCTCGTCGATCGGGACCGGGGCTTCGCGCAGGCGTTCGAACACCTTCCCGTCGAACGCGCCGGCGGCCGCGAGCGTCTCCACGTCCAGGTACCCTTCCATCGAGGTGATCGGAAGATCGAGATCCGCCCGCCGAAACGCGCACTCCAACCGGAGCGCGGTCCCGTCGGGCGTCACCTCGAAGAAGAGGATCGTGTCGATCGATTCCGTGAAGCCGCCCGCGAGGGCGGCCGTCAGGATCCGCGCGGTGCGCCGGATCCCGGACGAGGCGTGGAGGAGCGGAAGGGCGCGGAGCAGATGCGCCGCCGTGCGAAAGCGCGACTCCTCGCCGTCGTCGGCCGCGGCGGGTCCCGCGACGATGGCGCCGATGCCCTCGGCCTCGAGCAGTCGGAAGAGAAGACTCAGGGTGGGAATCACGCCGCCCGGGCCGGTCGGCGCGGGGGCGATCCGCTCCATGGCGCCGGTCAGGCGCGCGCAGGAAGCGCAGTCCTTCGTGAAGCGCGTCTCGAAGTCCGGGCGCGTGGCGTAGGGGCACGGTTCGGGGTCCAGATAGCAGGCGCCCTCCGCGACGCGCTCCTCGGATCCCGCTTTGCGCCCGGCATACCGCTTCCATTCCAGAACGATTTGTTCCTCGATCCGCGCGGTGCCCGCCGGTCGCCTGACCCCCATCTCGCCCCTCCCTGACTGATCCAAGTTGGCTCGGTGCCCGAAATCGTCATTCAACGCAGACGTATGATTTGATTTACGGCACGAAGCGGCCTATCTTGAGGCGGGATTTGGGGCATAACGCATTGCAAAAAGGAGGGTTACAAATGGACGTCAAGAAGCCGCAGGGGGCGCAGCCGCCTCAGATCAATCTGGAGTTGGGGGAGAAGGAGGCGGAGGGGGTCTACTCGAACTTCGTGGTCATCGGGCACTCCCTCTCGGAATTCGTGCTCGATTTCGCGCGCGTGCTGCCGGGAACGCCGAAGAGCCGGATCTTCGCGCGCATCGTCATGACCCCGCCGAACGCGCGCGCGCTCCTCACGGCCCTCGAGACCAACATCAAGAAATACGAAGATCAGTTCGGCAAGATTCGGATGGCGCAGGACGCCGAGGCGAAGGGAGGAATCGGCTTCACGACGTAGTCGGGGGCGGCGTCTTCCACCTCCGGTGGATCCAGTACCAGTGGTCGGGGCGCTCGCGAATCCCCTCCTCGATCGCCTCGTTCATGAGGCGCGTCAGGCGCTCCACCTCGGCCGATTCCGGCGCGCCCGGGTCCGGCGTCAAGATCCGCCGGAGACGCGCCCGAAATCGGCCGGGACCCTCCCGGGTCAGGAGCGCGACCATGATCGGGGCGCCCGCGCGGATCGCGAGCCTCGCCGGCGCGGTGTGCGTCGACGCGAGCCGGCCCAGGAACGGCACGTGGAGGCCGACCTTCCGCGCATCCTGGTCGGGCAGCATTCCGATGAAGGCGCCCTCGCGAAGCGCGCGCAACCCGGAGCGCATTCCGAAGCCGATCTGAAGCGGCTCGATGCCGAGCCGCCGCCGGACGTCGTTCAGGTAGGCGTCGGCCCAAGGGTTCGTCTGCGCCGGCAGCAGGTACTTGACCCGGCCGGTCTTCACGGCGACCGCGGCGCCCAGGAGCTCCCAATTCCCAAAGTGCGCGGTGATCATGATCGCGCCCTGGCCTCGGCGAGCCCGCTCGAACGCCGGCTCGAAGCCCTCGAACGCGATGCGCGCGAGGAGCGACTCCGGCGACTGGGCCGGGAGCGCCAGGAATTCGAGGAACGATCGGCCGAGTTGCTCGAAGGCGCGGCGCGCGAGGGCGCGAGGCGAGGGGTCGCCGAGAGCGCGGGCGATGTTCTCCTCGGCGATCCGGCGACGCCGCGTGAGGAGCCGGTGGGCGAACAGGCCCACGGCGGCGCCGAGGTTGCTGGCCACTTCGAACGGAAGCGCACGGGACAAGGCACCGGCGGCCCGGAGGAGAATCGCCTCGCACCGCTGCCGAAGCGGCCGAAGGGGCCGGCGCCCCAGATCAGCCCCCGCCCGAGCGCCGGAAGAAGCCCCCGGGTTCGCGCCGCACGAGCCCGGAGAGTTCGAGCGACAGGAGCGCCGCGCCGGTGGCGGACGCGGAGAGCCCCGCCCGCTCGGCCACCTCATCGAGCGATTGGGCTCGCGATCGGAGCGCCGCGAAGGCGCGCGACTCGACTTCGGGGAGCGCCGGCCGAGGCCGGGCGACCAACGCCGGAGGTCCCGCCGAGGAAGCGGCGGCGAGGAGCGGCTCCGCGACTCCCGCCAACGCGAGCACGTCCGCGGCATCTCGAACCAGCGTGGCGGCTCCGTTCCGGATGAGTTTGTGCGGTGCGGCCGCGAGCTTCTCGCGCGGATCCCAGGGAATGGCGGCCACCGGAACCCCGACCCGCCTCGCGTGATCCGCCGTGATGAGGGCGCCGCTGTCCTCGTCGCCTTGCACGAGGACCACGACGTCCGACAGCGCGGCGAGGATCCGGTTTCGCGCGGCGAACGTGCCCTGGCGCCCGGCGGCGCCGTGCGGAAGTTCGCTCATCAGCCCGAGCGAGGCGCCGAGTTCTCTCTGGAGCGATTCGTGGGCGCGGGGATAGCAGCGGCCGAGGCCGGTGCCGAGCACCGCGCCGCTCCTTCCGCCGGCGCGGAGGGCGCCCCGATGCGCGGCGGCGTCGATCCCGTGCGCGAGTCCGCTGACGACCGCCGCATTCGAGGCCGCGAGGTTGCCCGCGAGCCATGCGGCGAAATCGAGGCCGTCCCGGGTCGCCTCGCGCGCGCCGACGATGGCGATGACGGGGCCGTCGTGCTCCCAGGATCCGGCGAGATAGAGCGTGCGGGGCGGAGACGCGAGCCGCGCCACCTTCGCCGGATAGCCGTCGCTTCCCAGCCTGAGGACGCGAAGGCCGGTCCCGGTACTGCGGAGATCAGCCGACGTCCTCGGCTCCGTCACCGACGACGTCGTTCCAGATGAACCCGTCGTCGTCGCCCGCGGCCCGCTTCAAGCCGGCTCGTTCGCCGGCCGCTCGAATCGCCGGATCGGACATGATCCGCCCGATCCGATCCGCGAGGTCGGCGTCCCGGGAGAACATTCCTTCCAGCGCGAACCGTTGGGCCCGCTCGGGAAGGGCCGAGAACGCATCGGCCACGGCGTGGGCCGCGAGGTCGTTCTGGGCCAGCTTGACCAGGGCGTCCCAGGCGGCGTCGCGCACGGTGCGATTCGGATCGCGGAGAAGGTTCGTCAACGGTTCCGCGGCGATCGGAATCGCCATCCGCCCGAGCGCCGACGCGGCGGCCGCCCGCGTGTACCAGAGTCCCGATCCGAGGTATTCGACGAGCGAATCGAACACGTCCTCGCCGAGCGAAGCGAGCGCGCGCGCCGCCTGATCCCGAAGAAACCAGGACTCCTGCGTGAGCACGTCGAGGAGAACCTCGACCGATTCCGGCGTGGGATCCTTCGCGAGCTGGCGGATCCAGTCGATCTTCTCTTCGGGGTCTCGGTGCCTCAGCTCTTCCCAGAGCCGTGCCACGTCTTTCGGTGTCATGGCGTCACTCCTTGGCCTCCGCGACGGAATCGTCGCTGCGATTCTCCTCCGGCGGATTTCCCGCCGACTCCACCATCAGCATATTCCAGATCGACTCGTTTAGTTCCTGCGTTCCCGCGCCCGAGACTCCGGAAACGGAACCGCTCCACGTCGCGCCCCCCGTCGGAAAGGGCGGCGCGTCCTCGATCGACGGCGCCTTCGCCGCGAGATCGGACCGGCTCAGCGCGATGAGCGCGGGTTTTCGGCCCAGCTCGGGGTTGTACGCCTCCAGTTCGTGCCGCAGCGTCGCGACGTCCCGTCCCGGGTCCTCCGAGAGACTGTCGATCAGGAAGAGGAGGACCCGCGTTCGCCAGATGTGCTTGAGGAACTCGTGCCCGAGGCCCTTTCCTTGGTGCGCCCCCTCGATCAGCCCGGGAAGATCGGCCATCACGAAGGACCGGCCCTCGTCCTCGGGACCCACGCGCACGAGCCCGAGGTGCGGTTCCAGCGTCGTAAACGGGTAGTCCGCGATCTTCGGGCGCGCCGCCGAGAGCCGCGCCAGCATCGTCGACTTCCCCACGTTCGGAAACCCCACCAGGCCGACGTCCGCGATCAGACGAAGCTCGAGCCGGAGCCGCCGCTCCTCCCCCGCGCGCCCGGGCTCCGATTCGCGCGGCGTCTGGTGCGTCGGCGTCGCGAACCGGGCGTTCCCGCGCCCGCCCCGCCCGCCTCGCGCGACCACGTGCGTCGCGTCGTCCCGCACGAGGTCGGCCACCGCCGCTCCCGTCTCGTCGTCGACGACGAGCGTCCCGGCGGGAACCTCGATGCGAAGGTCCTCGCCGGAGCGCCCCGACTTCCGGTTCCCGCTCCCGTTCATCCCGCTCGGAGCCTTGAAGCGCGTCTTCGACTGGAAGTCGAGCAGCGTTCGAAGGTGCGCGTTCACCGCCAGGACGACGCTCCCGCCGTCGCCGCCGTCGCCGCCGTCCGGCCCGCCCTTCGGCACGTACTTCTCCCGGCGAAACGACACCGCGCCGTCGCCGCCCTTGCCGGCGATCACGTGGATCCGTGCGCGGTCGGCCAGCACGGCGCCGGCCCTCAGATCCTACGGAAGGCTTCGATGATCGCGTCGGCCGCTGCCTGCGTCCCGACGGCCGTCGGATCGCTCCGGTCGGCCTTCATGTCGTACGTCACCTTCTTGCCTTCCAGGATCACCGCGGCGATGGCGCCCTCGAGGCGCTCCGCCACGTCCAGCTCACCCAGATAACGCAGCATCAGCATGCCGCTCAAGATCATCGCCAGCGGGTTCACGCGATCCTGGCCCGCGTACTTGGGCGCGCTCCCGTGGGTCGGCTCGAAGAGCGCGGCGTCGGTGCCGATGTTGGCGCCGGGCGCCATCCCCAGGCCGCCGACGAGTCCCGCGGCGAGGTCCGAGACGATGTCGCCGTACAGGTTCGGCAGGACCAGCACGTCGTAGTCCTCGGGCACCTGGACGAGCTGCATGCACATGTTGTCGACGATGCGGTCGTTGAAGGCGACCTCCGGAAACTCGCCGGCGACGCGGCGCGCCACCTCCAGGAAGAGGCCGTCCGAATACTTCATGATGTTCGCCTTGTGCACGGCGGTGACTTTCTTGCGGCCGTTCTTCTTCGCGTAGGTAAAGGCGTGCCGCACGATCCGCTCCGAACCCATGACGCTCACGGGCTTGATCGAGATCCCGGAATCCTCGCGGATCTCGCGCGACGCCTCCTTCCGGACCAGGTCGAGGAGCGCGTGCGCGCCGTGCGACCCCTTCTCGAATTCGATCCCCGCGTAGAGGTCCTCCGTGTTCTCGCGCACGATGACCAGGTCGACCTTCGTGTAGCGGGACCGGACGCCGGGATAGGACTTGCACGGCCGCTCGCAGGCGAAGAGGTCGAGTTCCTTTCGAAGGGCCACGTTCACGCTTCGAAAGCCCGTGCCGACGGGCGTCGTGATCGGACCCTTGAGCCCGACCTTGTTCTTCCGGAGCGAGGCGAGCACGCGCTCGGGGAGCGGCGTTCCTTCCTTCGCGTGGACGTCGACCCCCGCGTCCTGCACGTCCCAGTCGAACTTCACGCCGGTCGCCTCGAGCACGCGCTTCGTCGCACGGGCGAGCTCCGGGCCGGTGCCGTCCCCGGGAACCAGCGTGACGCGGTACGCCATTCATCTCCTCTCGAAGGCTTAGCTGAACAAAACGGCGTAATCATTTATCGAAATGGCGGTTGCATACTTGAGTTTTCGCGGCGCGATTGCGGCGATGCGGCGTTGTGCGGGGGGAGCAGGGCCGTCGTCCACGACCCGGCCAACCTATCAGAGCGATTCGGGGCGCGTCAAAGGAATTGCTTCATAAATCAGAACTTCCGGACTTTGTCCTTCCCTTCTTGCCGCCCTTTTCGGGCGGCTTCGGCTTGGGTTGATCCTTTACTTTAGGATGATCGCCGGACTCCTTCTTTTTCTGCTCCTTATAGGAGTCCGAGCGGTAGTCCGTCACGTAGAACCCACTCCCCTTGAAGATCATTCCGGCGCCCGTGCCGATGAGCCGGCGCACCTTGCACCGGCACTTCGGACACCGCTTGCGCGGCGGATCGGACATCGCCTGGAACATCTCGAAGCGAAGCCCGCACTTCTCGCACTCGTAGTCGTAGGTCGGCATGGGTTCGTTCGGCTCCTATCCGGACTTTGGGACCAATCCGCGCGCGGGCGAGAGCCGGTCGAGCGCCGCCTCCAAGCGGTCGAGCCCCTCGGTGATGTCCCGCTCGCCGACGGCGTAGGAGATCCGGACGTGCCCCTCCATCCCGAAGGCGGAACCCGGAACGCAGACGACCTTCGCCTCGTCGATGAAGAAGTCGCAGAGACCGGCCGAGTCGCGGACGGCGCTTCCCGCGCCGGCGATCCGTTCGCTCAGATCCGGAAAGGCGTAGAAGGCGCCCTCGGGCCGCGTGAGGCGAACGCCGGGAATCCGCGAGAGCCGCTCGACGACCAGGTCCCGTCGCGCGGCGAAGCGGCCCCGCATCTCTCGGGCCGGCGCCGGATCCCCCGTCAGCGCGCGGAGCGCCGCCTGCTGGGAGACCGCCGCGGGATTCGACGTCGACTGCCCTTGCAGCCGCTCCATCGCCTCCGCCACGTCGGGCGGCGCCGCCGCGTAGCCGATCCGCCATCCGGTCATGGCCCACGTCTTCGAGACCCCGTTCACGAGCACCGTCCGCCGGCGGATCTCCTCATCGATCGAGGCGATGCTGACGTGGCGCGCATCGCCGTAGACGAGCTGCTCGTAGATCTCGTCCGAGAGGACGAAGAGGTCCCGCGCCACGACGAAGGCGGCGATGCGTTCGATCTCGGAGCGGCCGTAGACCGCGCCCGAGGGATTGTTCGGGCTGTTCAGGATCAGGACGCGCGTCCGGGCGGTCGCCTCCCGCTCGAGGTCGGCGACGGTCACCTTCATCCCGCCGTCCCGGGGACGGACGAAGACCGGCGTCCCGCCGGCGAGCCGCACGATCTCGGGGAACGTGACCCAATACGGGACGGGGCAGAGCACCTCGTCGCCGGGCTCGAGCAGCGTGAAGAGCGCGTTCCAGATCGAGTGCTTGGCGCCGTTCGAGACGACGATCTCCTGCGCGGTGTACCGGACCCCGTTGTCGCGCGCCAGCTTCTCGGCGATCGCGGCGCGGAGCGGCGCCACGCCGGCCACTTCCGTGTACCGGTGGTGACCGCCGCGGATGGCCTCCACGGCCGCGTCCTGGATGTGCACCGGCGTGTCGAAGTCGGGCTCCCCTGCTGCGAACGAGACCACCTTCTCGCCCTTCGCGCGAAGCGCGCGCGCCCGGGCGCTCAGGGCCATGGTCTCGGAGGGCTTGAGCGCGGCGACGCGCGTGCTGATGCGGCCCCGGGTCATCGCTTCGCCGCCAGGGCCGTCTTGAGGCGGGCCGCGACGCCGGACGGCACGAAGGGCGTGACGTCCCCGCCGTGGCGCGCGACTTCCTTGATGAGGGTCGAGTTCACGAACGTGTGCGCCTCGCTCGGCATGAGGAAGATCGTGTCCACCTGATCGCTCAGCCTCCGGTTCATGAGCGCCATCTGGAATTCATATTCGAAGTCGGAGACGAAGCGAACCCCGCGGATGATGATGCCCATCCCCTGGGCGCGGGCGTAGTCGACGAGCAGCCCGCTGAACGGCGCCACCGTAAGGCGCGACTCCTCGCCGACCGCCTCGCGAATCATCGCGACCCGTTCCTCCTGCGAGAAGAGAACCTGCTTCTCCGGCCGCGACGCCACGGCCACGGTCAGCCGATCGACGACGCGAAGCGCGCGCCGGATGAGGTCGACGTGGCCGTTCGTGACGGGGTCGAAGGTTCCGGCGAAGACGGCGCTGTTCATGCTCCTCCCTGGGGCGATGGCCCGGCGGGCCCGCCCGTGCGGTAGAACGCGACCGCCGCGTCCCCGTATTCCCGTTCGGTGGTGAGAACCAGCGTCTCGGGCGCGCGAGCCTCCGTCCCACTCCGACGCTCGTAGATGACCAGGCCGCCCTCGGGCGGCCACGCCGATGCCGCGAGCGTCCGCAGCCACCGCTCTCCCGCCCCGCCGTCGTACGGCGGATCGAGGAAGACGACGCGCCACGGCCCCCCGGGCGGCAACGCGGCGCGATCGAGATCCGCGACGTGGACCCGCCCTCGGTCCGAGAGCCCGAGCGTCTCGAGGTTCTCCTCGAGCATTCGCGCCACGACCCGACTCCCCTCGGCGAAGTCCGCGAAATCGGCGCCGCGGCTCAGGGCCTCGATGCCGAGCGCGCCCGATCCAGCGTAGAGGTCGAGCACCCGCACGCCGCTCAGGGTCGCGGGCCCCAGAATGTCGAAGACCGCCTCCCGCGCGCGCTCCGACGTGGGTCGAACTCCGCGATCGGGCACTCGAATCCGCCGGCCCCGAAGCTCGCCGCCGATCACGCGGATCAGGCCCATCCGGCCGCCCGCAGGAGCGCGACGACCCGCTCGACCACTTCGTCCGGTGTGCGCCCCTCCGTGTCCACCACGCCCGTCGCCGCGGCCTCGTACGCCGCCCGGCGCGCCTCCCAGAGCGTCTGGAGTCGCGCCTTCGGCGCGTCGCCCTCGAGCAGGGGCCGATCGCCCTCGGGTGCCGAGCCCAGACGCTCCGCGGCGATCCCCGGGGTCACCCGGAGCCAGATCGTCACGGCGCGGGCCTGGAGCCGGTCGCGATTCTCGCGAAGCGACAGCGCACCCGCGCCGCACGCGACGACGAGGCGGGGCCGTCGATCCACCTCGAGCGCCTGGCGAAGCGCCTCGGCCTCCCGCGCGCGAAACGCCGCCTCTCCCTCTTCGCGGATCAGGTCGCCCACGCCCGCGCCGGTCCCGGCGGCTCGCGCGATCTCGAGGTCGAGGTCGATCCAATCGCAGCCGAGCCGGGCCGCGACCTTGGGTGCCACGGTGGTCTTGCCCGCGCCGGACAGCCCGATCAGCGCCACGCGCTCGCTCACGCCCCCTCCGCCATGCCCCAGAAATGAAACGGGGCCCTCCCGGCGTGGGAGGGCCCCGCAGTATACCGACGCCGCCGGCTCTTCGCCAGCGGCGGGCTCGTCTTACTTGGCGGCGGTTTCGACCCCGAGGATCTTCGGCGTCACGAAGATCAGGAGCTCGCGCTTGGCCTTCGTCTTGGACGTGGAGCGGAACAGATTTCCGAGGAGCGGGATGTCCATGAGGATCGGTACGCCGCGGTTCGTCTCGGTTTCGTTGCTCCGGATGAGGCCGCCGATCACTGCCGTCTCGCCGTCGTTCACCATGACCCGCGTGTCGGCCATCGTCGTGTTGATGATGATGCCGCCCTGGACGGTCGCCTGGGCCGCGAGGTCCGAGACCTCCGGGTGGATGTCCATCGTGATCTTGTTGCCGACGTTGATGTGCGGCGTCACGTTCAGCTTGATGCCGATCGTCGTGAGCTGCGTCACGGCGTTTCCGGCGAAGTCCTGAACGATGAGCGGGATCTGCTGGCCCACGACGACCGACGCTTCCCGGTTGTTCACGGTGGTGATCCGCGGATTCGAGATGATGTTCGCCTTGTTCTGCGTCTCGAGCGCCTGGAGGGTGGCCTCCACGCTGCCGAACGGCTTGACCGTGCCGAGGCGGACCTGGCCGGCCGGATTGTTCACGTCGGCGGCGTTGATGTCGATGTTCTCGGACACGCCGGCGTCGAAGAGGTCGACGTTGTGGAGGCCCCAGTCGATGCCCAGGCTACGCGTCGCCGTCACGTCCACGTCGACGAGCCGCGCCACGATCTCGACCTGCGGGGTCCGCGTGTCGAGGCTCCGGATCATCCCCTCGGCGATGTCGAGCCGAACGTCGATGTCCGTGACCAGGAGCGCGTTCGAGCGCTTGTCGACCTCGATGTGGCCGCGCTTCGTGAGGGACTTCTCGACCGCCTTGGCCATTTCCTCGGCGTTCGCATAGGAGACCGGGATGATCCGCGTCTGAAGCGGGAGGAGTTCCTCCGCCGCGCGGGCGGCGGTGTTCCGCTCCATCTCTTCCTTGCGGAGCGTTTCCAGGTTCGAGATGACGATCGTCTGCCCCTGCTCGATCATGCCCAGTCCCTGGGCGCGAAGCACGATGTCGAGCGCGTGGCGCCACGGCACGTTCCGGAGCCGGAGCGTCACCTGGCCCTTCACTTCCTTGCTCGCCACGATGTTCTTGCCGCTGAACTCGGAGAGGCTCCGAAGCACCGTCTGCACCTCGGCGCCCTGCACGTCGAGCGACATACGGCGATTGTCCGCCTCGGGAAGGGGCTCGGCCTGGATGGTCACCCGGTCCGCGTCCTTCGGCGCCGGCGTCTCCACCGCGAGAACGATGTTGTTGCCGAGCTGGCTCACGCCGTAGGAGCTGGCCTGCGCCAGGTCGACGACGATGCGGGCACCCGTGTCCTGGCCCCAACCCATCTCGGTCGCGCGCACGGCCTTGACGGGCGCGCCGTCGCGGCCGGCCCACGTCCGCTCCGCGAACGCGAGCGTCGCGCCCGGGCAATCGAGGACGATTCGGTCCGGCGACTCGAGGGTGAAGTCGTGGTAATTGATCGGCGCGTCGGCCTCCACGATGACCTGCGTCCCGCCGTTCGAGTCCTTGAGCGAGATGCTCTTCACCGTCACGCCCAGCGCCGGGGCCGCCACGACTAGAAGCAGGAGCGCCGCCAGCGCTCCCCACGCGCCCTTCCGGCGACCCGCGCCCATACCGCTAGTTACGTGCCGCATTCTCGTCACCCTCTTTCGGTTTTAGTTTGATCGACAACGTCTGGGACTCGCCGAAGGCGTTCTGTACGATCTGGAGCTCCGACTTCGCGATCCCCGAGATGTAGCCGTTCACCACCGGATCCCCCACCCGCAGCACGAACCCGCGGCCGCGGCTGTCTTCCACCAGCGCAAACTTGTCCGAGGCGCCCCACATGATGCCGACGAGGTGGATGTCCCCGACGTCCACGAGCGAACCGTCGCCGGTGCCCTGGAACTTTCCATCGAGGAGCGACTGGAACGGATCGCGCCGCCCGCCGCTCGTGTAGGTGTATTGGTCGCGCGCGAAGAGCACGCTCGCGTCGAGCGACTTTGGAGTCTCGGCGGCGTTCGCGCCCACGGCCACGCCCTGCTCGCCGGGTACCGGGATCGCCGTGGCGGCCGAGGGAACCGCCGCGGCCGACGCGCCCGCCGCGGGCGAAACGATCGCCGTCGCGGGGCCCGGGACCACGCTTCCGGCCACGGTTGTCGACACGGCCGAGGCCGCGGTGACGGGAACACGCTCGACCCAGTCCGGAGCGGGCGGCCCGTAGACGACCGGCGCCGGAAGCTTCGGAACCGCGGCCGTCTTCACCGGCGCCTGCGCCGCGGGCGAAGTGGCCGGCGTCGGCATCTTCGGCGGCGCCCCGGCGCGCATGGCGAAGTACAGCGCCCCGCCCAGCAGCGACACGAGCAGCACCAAGACCAGGATGCCGGTCCGGCCCTTTAGGAGTTTACTTTGCGGCAGCGCCAGGCTGCTTGGCAGGTTCATTGGGGTTCCCCTCGGCCAACGTGTACGCGGTGGCGACGAAATCGGCTTGCACGGTGTCGTCCAGATCGCCCTTGTCAAATCCCTTCAACTTGAGCTGCGAGACGTTCACGAGCCGAGACAGCTCGGCGATCTCGCTGAGGAACGTGCCGGCGCGATGGAAGCCGCCCGTCACGGAAACCTGCACCGGGTTCTCGGTGAAGTAGGTCTGCGGATTCGCCGTGCCGGGCTTGAAGAGGAGGAACTTCACGCCCGCTTCCTGGCCCGCGATCGTGACCTTCCGAAGGAGGCTCGCGACCTCTTTCTGGCTGGGCAGGAGCTCCTGCGCCACTTCCCAGCGCTGGTTCAACAGCGCGAATTCCTTCTTCAATTCGGGGAGCCGGTTCACGAGCTGCTGCGCCTTCGTCAGCTCGTTCGACTTCTTGGTGTAGTCGGTCTTCAGGGCCGCGATCTCCTTGGAGCGGGCCTTGAAGTTGAACGGCACGAAGTCGGCGAAGACGTAGAAATAGACAAGCGCCGCGGTGCCCAGCCCGACCAGGATCATCTTTTGGGTTTTCGGATCCTTCAGGTCCATCGCTCTCCCCTGCGCGTCGTCCGCGTCGTCGCGACTACAGCGTCATCGCCGCCGTAACTTTGAACTTCACCACGTTCCGCTGATCGATCGTGCCCTTCTCGGCCACCTGCAAGTCGACGCTGCCGTAGAGCGGCGACGCCTCCAGCCGCGACATGAAGTCGGCGACCAGCAGGTTCGAGAAGGTGACCCCCTCGATGAGCACCTTGTCCGGACCGTTCTCCTCGTAGCTGACGAGCCAGAGGTGCTCGGGAATGCAGCGGCTCAGCTCATCGACGAGCTTCACGCGCCAGAGTCTCGTCTTGTCCAGGTTCGAGATCACGTTCAAGCGCCGCGTCAGCTCCTCGCGCTTCTGCGTGAGCTCCTGGATCGTCTGGATCTGAGGGCGAAGCTTCTCGGCTTCCTGCTCGGCGCGCGCGATGTCCGCCTTCAGGCGGCCCACCTGCATCGCCTGGACGACCGAAAAGCCGGTGAACAGGGCGGCGACCAGGAGCAGGACGAGGACGGGCAGGAGCGCGCCGAACTTCGGCATGACGAAGCTCCGCCGGACCTGGCGTTCGTCGCGGGGCAGCAGGTTGATGCGAATCATGGACTCTATCCCCCTATCGCAGCGCGAGGCCGATGGCCACCGTGAGAACCGGGGCCACGCTCTCCGGCGAATCGCCGTTGAAGAGGCCCGAATCGACCAGGAGCCGTTGCATCGGATTCACGACCTCGACCGGCACCTGGTGTCGAGCGTTCAGGAATTCCGCGAGACCGGGCACGCGGGCGCTTCCGCCCGAGACCAAGATTCGGTCGACGCGCTCGGCGTCGCCCGCCGACTTCAAGTAGGCGATCGCGCGGTCGATCTGAACCGAGAGGTCCTCGCACGTCGCCTGCACGATCGACGCGACGTCGATGGGTCCGTCTCCGCGTCCGCGGAGCGCGCTCAGCGCTTCCGCCTGGCTCACGTTGTACCGGCGCTGGATGCCCTCGACGAACGAGTTGGCGCCGACGGAGAGGTCCTTCGTGAAGTGCGGGACCTGATTCCGGACGATGTTCAGGTTCGTGATCTCGGCCCCGATATTCACGAGGGCCACGGTCTCGTCCTGGGAGAGGTCGTAGTTGGCCTCGATGGCGTTCTGGATGGCGAAGGAGTCGACGTCGATGATCGTCGGCGTGAGGCCGGCCTCGCGGATGATCTCCGCGTGATTCTGGATCATGTCCTTCTTGGCCGCGACCAGGAGCACCTGCATCTTCTTCGAGTCGACGTCCGGATTGATGATCTGGAAGTCGAGCGAGACGTCGTTGATGTCGTAGGGGACGTGCTGCTCCGCCTCCCACTGGATCGCCTCCTTGGCGTCCTCCGCGCTCAGCTTGTCCATGAGGATCTTCTTCACGATGACCGCGCGTCCGGAGACGGCCGTCACGACGTTCTTGTTCTTGATTTGGCGGGACTCGATCAGGTTCGTCACGGCCTCGTGGACCATCTGGCGGTCCATGATCTCTCCGTCGACGATGGCCTCGCTCAAAGGCTCCGAAATCCCGTAATTGACCAGGCGATCCCCCGAGCGGTCCGACACGATCTCGGCGACCTTGATCGAACTCGAACCGATGTCGAGACCGATCGTGCTCTTCCTCTTGCCAAACATGTCGCGCTCCGCTTTGTGGTGGGATACGGCCACCCCCGCACCCGACTGCGGGGACCTGCCGCGGCTGGATCGAGCAAGTTCCATGCCACGGCGCCCAAGACCCCTAACGTAAGTCTTTTTCAGCTAACGTTTTACGGCTTCCCATCCGCTGCAACGCGTCCCGCACGCCGGCCCGGCTCGATGCATGCATTTCGCACTCGATGGCCACGGCTCAACCGGCAATCCCGCACCGTCGGCAGATCTCCATCCGCTGTTGCCCGGTCGCGTTGACCGCCGCTTCGGCCGTCTGTTACGGTGCGGCCATGCCTCGCTTCGCCCTTGGCGCCGCTTGGGTCGCCGCCCTTTCGGCGCTCTGGGTCTATGTCCAGACCCTCTCGCCGACGGTCGCGTGGGTGAATCAGGGCGAAGACTCGGGCGACCTCCTGGCCGCCGCCGCGACGCTCGGCATTCCCCACCCCACCGGCTATCCGCTCTTCACGCTGCTCGGCCATGCCGCGAGCCTCGTTCCGCTCGGGACGGTCGCGTTTCGCATCAATCTCGTCGCCGCCCTGGCGGGCGCGGCCTCCGTCTTCTTCCTCGCCCGCCTCGTGCAGGAGATCGCCGCCTCGCGCGGCGACTCCGATCACCGCGGCGGCGGCGCGGCCCTTCTCGTCACGCTCGTCTCGGCGGGCGCGGCCCTCGCGTACGCCTTCTCGCGCGGGGCGTGGAGCCAGAGCGTTCTCGCCGAGGTCTACACGCTGAACGTCGCGTTCTTCGGCGCGGTTCTCTGGTCGCTGGCGCGTGCCGACCGAACGTCGAGCGTGCGGCACCTCGCTCTGGCCGCGTTCCTCTTCGGCCTCGGCCTCACGAACCACCGGCTCCTGCTCGCCGCCGGCCCGGCGCTGGCCATCGTCACGTGGCGATTCGTCTCCACCCGGAGGATCGGCAGGGCCGGGCTCGTTCTTTTGCCCCTTCTCGCGGTCTGGGGAGGCACGCTCTACCTCTATTTGCCGGTACGGGCCTGGGCCGGCCCGGAGTTCTCCTGGGGCGTTCCGACCACCCCGGCGCGCTTCTGGTGGATGGTGACGGGCGCCCAGTACGCCCTGCACTTCTTCGAGCGCGGATTCTCGGCCACGGTGGCCTACCTGGCCCCGGGGAGGCTCGGAGTGGATTTCGGATGGGGCCTCGTCGCGATCGCGGCGGGCATCCTCTCGGCGCTCGTCACCCGCCCCCCGCGCGCGTGGCTGCTTTGGGCCACCGCGGCCACCGCGGTGATTCCGCTCGCGGTCTACGCCATCCCGGACGACTCCGGCTACTGGATGCCGCTCGCGTTTCTCGCCGCGGCCCTCGCGGGAACGGGCTGGTCCTCGCTCGCGACCGCGGCGGGAAATCGCGCGCCCGCGCGAGTCGCCCTCGCCGCGCTGGCGCTGGGCTCGGCGGCGTACGCCCTTCCCGCCCATTGGAGTGCCGTGGACGCCTCGCGGGACCTCCGTCCCTGGCTCTACGCCCGCCGGAATCTCGAGGCCGTCGAACCGAACGCGCTCATCCTGAGCGAGTACGACGGGCGGACCTTCGCCCTCTGGTTCTACAAGGCGACCGAGTTCCGGGCAACCCGCCCCGAGCTCGTGGTCATCTACAAGTACCTCCTCGTCTGGCCGTGGTATCAGCATCACCTGGCCCGCCGATACCCGGGCGTGTCGATCCCCCGCTACGCGGGCGATCTCGACGCGATGATGAATCGCGTCATCGCGCGGAACATCCGAAAGCGCCCGGTCTACCTCGTGCGCGACGACCCGGCGCTCTTGTCGATCTTTCGAACCGAGCCCGCGGGGTACGCGATCGATCCGCTCTACCGCGTGACGGTCGTGTCGCCGGATTCGCTTCCGGCTTGGTGACGCGAACGCGCTGGGCCCGCATCGCGCTCGTCCTCCTCGTGGTCGGCGTCGCGACGTTCCACGCGGGGCGGATGCTGCGCGCGGAGCGCGCGATCACCGGCGGCGAGATTTCGCTCCCGCTCGACGACTCGTTCATCTACCTCCAATACGCTCGGGCGATCGCGGAGGGGCATCCCTTCGTCTATACACAGGGGAACGCGCCGACCACGGGCGCGACGAGCCTTTGGTACCCGTTCTTGCTGGTTCCGCCTCACCTTCTTCGGCTTCCGCCGCTCGGGTGCATCGCGTGGACGCTCGCCCTCGGCCTGGTCGGCTACGTGCTGAGCGCGCTTCTCGTCGCACGGCTCGGGCGCCGATTGGGCGGATTCGGCGGCGGCGCGCTCGCGCTCGTTCTCTTCCTGTCGAGCCCCTTCTTGGTGTGGGGGTACCTGAGCGGGATGGAACTCCCCCTCTATGGAACGGCGCTCCTCGGAACGACGATGGCCTACCTTCGCGAGCGGCGCGAGGCGCGCTTCCCCACGCTTCCGTGGTGGGCCCTGGCGCTCGCGGGGTCGCGCCCCGAGGGCGCGGTCCTCTGTGGGCTGCTCGGCCTCCTCGCGGCCTTCGACCGATGGCGGGCGGCGCGCCGGGAAGGTGGGCGCCCCTTCTGGAATCCGGCCCTACTTCTTCCGTTCGCGGCGGCGGCGCTTCCGTTTCTCGTCAACCTCGCCGTCGCCGGATCCATCGAGTCGACGAGTAGCCAGGCAAAGTCGATTCTCGGGGAGCCGTACGCCGAGACGCGGGCGGCGTTCCTGGCGGGAGCGCCGGGCGTCTGGCGCGACGTCGTGTCGCACCATCTCGCCATGCTCCAACCCGGCCCGTTCGGGTCGATCCCGCCGCCGGTCGCCTGGGTCAACGGGACCGCCGTGTTCCTCTTTCTCCTGCTCGTCTTCGTCCCGCGCCGGCGGCCGTGGGAGGGCGGACTGGCCCTCCTCCCGATCTTCGGCCTCGGGGTCGTGCTCAACTCGCTCGCGATCTTCCCGTTCGTGCACCTCTCTCGGTACCTGCACGGGTTCTACGCGTTGTTCCTGGTCCTCCTGGCGGCGGGATGGGGGAGGCTGGCCTGGCTCGCATGGAGCCGGATGCCGCGCCCTCTCGCCGTTCCCGTGGCCGGGCTGGCGCTCCTGATCCCGCTCACGATCTGGGTGCCGCGCGCGGTTCCCGAGCTGAGCCGCGTGGCGACCTTCTATGGGCACAACTGCGAGAACATTCTTCACCAACAGGTCGCCGTCGGCCGCTGGATCGACCGGAACCTCCCACCCGACGCGGTGGTCGGACTGAACGACGCGGGAGCGATCGCCTACTACGGACGGCGGTCGACCGTCGACCTGGTCGGGCTGACGAGCGCGGGATACGCGCGGGTCTACCGATCCGGCCTCGGCTGTCTCTTCGAGCACGTGCGCCGGCTGCCCCCGTCGCGAACGCCGACCTATTTCGCGCTCTATCCCGAGTGGTTTCCGTATTGGCCGGAGAGCGGGATCCTCGGGCCCGAGGCCTTCCGCGCGCACCTCGGCCTCAACACGATCTGCGGCGGCACGGACATGGTCGTCAGCCCCGCGTACTGGATCGACGTGCGCGCGGTCGACGCGCCCGCGCTCGCCTCGCCCGCCGCGTCGAAGCGCCGCCTGGTCGACTCGCTCGACCTGGCGTGGCTCGAGGACGAGCGACGGCACGAGTGGACCGCGACGCCGGAGGCGAGGGACGTCCTCCGCATGCACTCGTTCGAGGACCGTCCGACCCGCCCCATGACCGACGGGGGGCGAATCGTTCGGGGATCAGCCCGCTTTCGCGCCACGGCCACGCCGGGCCGGGACCTCGAGATCGTGATGCGGACGGACGCGTGGTATCGGAGCGGCCTCCAGGTCTCGATCGACGGCAAGGACGCCGGCCTGTGGACGATCGCGCGATCGGAAACGGCCTGGGTGGAGCCCCGGTTCACGGTGCCCGGCGCCCTCGTGACGAGGACCCGGCCGGAGCTTCGATTCGAACGGGAACGAACGAACGAAGGGGGCGATTTCGCCCCCTTCCACATCTGGCTCTATCAGTGACGGCGCGTCGCGCTTCTACTGGTCGATCCAGGACGAGACTTCGTATCGCGTGAGCGAGTTCAGCTTGGAGATCATCTCACTCGAGTAGAGCGACTTGATCTTACCGTTCATGGTCGACGAGCCCGAGACCGAGCCCTGAACCATCAACGCACCCACGACCTGCTTATCGGTTCCGCCGCCCGTGACCGTCACGTCACCCAAACAGAGCACGACGCCGTTCCAGTTGAACGAGCCGCTCAGCGTGAAGTCGCCGTCGATGACGAGCACGCCGGCCCCGCTCGCGTTGCCCGAGATGTGGAGATCGCCGGCGATGTGGATGATCTTGAGGCTCGTCACGGTGCCCCAGCCGGTCGTGTTCGGGTTGTTCTGAGTGCCGGCCAGCGTGATGTCCGCGGCGTCGCTCCACGCGGACGCCATCGCCTGGAGGTCCAGGTTCACCGGCGAGGACTCGACGCTCGGATCCGAACCGGTTCCCTGAACGTTGTCCGCCTGTATGCCGTTCAGCTGACTCTCGATCGCGTTCGGATCGTTCGGCGTCGAGATGCCCGGCAGCGCCGGCGCGCCGGTGACCGTGTCGTACGGCGCGGTGGCCGAGTGATCGTGCCCGTCGACGTAGAACGCGTTTCCGTTGAAGTTCATCTGGCCTTCGGTGTAGACCGAGCCCGGCACCGGCGGGAGCGGCCACTTCACCGCTTCCACCGTGACGATCTTCTTGCCGAGACCCTTCCGTCCCGAGCTGGTCACGATGATCTTGGGGATGCCCCGCACCAGGTTTTCCCGAGGCGGCGTCGTCGGGTTGTTGTCGTGGTCGCCGAACAGAACGATCTGGTTCGCGCCGTTCAGCTTGTACCGGACCTTCACCCACTGGTAGTCGAGCCGGTCCGAGACGGGGATCGAGCCGGTGTTCTGGCGTGAGCCGGTCTCGGGATAGTGCTCGCTGGATTCGTCCACCGCGGCGTTTCCGTTGTTGTCGAGCCCGTCCGCCGTGGTCGCGTTGTACTGAGGGTCGAACCCGGAACCGCCCGGATCGTTCACGATGTACTTGCCGTAGCCGGGCGTGTAGGCCCCCGGTTGCTGGCCGAGGTAGATGATGGCCGGGGTCACGGTCGGATCCGACATGCGGATCAGGGCCTCGGTGATCCCCGCCTCGGCGTTCGCGAACGCCTGCGTGCCGACGGCCTGGTTCCCGGCGATCTGCTTCTCGCCCTTGGTCACCGCGACGTAGGACACGCCGAGCGCGGTCAAGAGGAAGAGGACGAGAACCGCGACGACGAGGGTGTTCCCCGCCTCCGGTCCCTGTCCCCGTCCCGCCGATGGATGGATCGTTTCGCGACACATGATTGACTCCCCTTCCGAGTGCCGTCCCTGGCCTAGCGTTCCCGCCACCATGCCAGCGTGTAGCGGTTCAAGGTCAGAGCCGAATTGACCGCTTCCGACGAGTAGTAGATTCGGGCGGAGCCCGCCGTCTTCGAAGCATTGACAAGGGTGCCCTGGTAGATGACGCCGCCGACGATTCGCGCCACGTCCGCCGGGCCGCCGCCCGAGAGCGTGACGTCGCCGGTCGCGATCACGATTCCCTTGAAGGTGCAGCCGCCGCCCATGGCGAGATTCCCGTTCACCATGAGAATGCCGGCACCCTGCCAGGTTCCGTTGATCGTCAGGCCCCCATCCACGACGGTGACCTTCGGATCCGCCAGGGTTCCGTGCATGGGCGTGCTGGAGCCGTAGTTCAACGGGCCCGCGTCCTTGAAGTCGGCCATGTCCGAGAGCTGATTCCAGAGTTGCACGAAATCGTACGTGTAGCTCGAATGCTGGATGCTTCCCTGACCGCCTTCTCCCATCACGTTGTCGTATTGGCCCGGGTCCACTTCCGCGTCGGCGGTCGGTCCCTTCGTCAGGACGGCCGGGACGGGCGGCGCCCCGGGCACCGTGTCATGGGGCGCCGTCGCCCCATGATCGTGTCCGTCGATGAGGAACGCGTTGCCGGCGAATTTCGTGTGACCGCCGATCCAGACCGCGGACCCCACGGAGACGAGCGGAAAACGAACCGCCTCCGCCTCGAGTGTCTTGGCGGCGTTGCCCCGACGGCCGGAGGCCGTAATCCGGAGCACCGGGGCACCCTTGACGAGGTTCTCCACCGGCGGCGTCGCCGGATCGTCGTCGGCGTCTCCATACCGGATCAGTTGGTTCCCCTGGGTCTTGTATTCCACGCGGACGAACGGATACCGGAGCGCGTCCGGGCTGATCGTCTGCTTGGTCAGAACCTCGGGATATCGCTCGCCCGACTCGTCGACGAAGCTGTCGCCGTCGTTGTCGAGGCCGTCGGAGGAGAGGGACGCGGCGCTCGGATCGAGCAGGCTCGCGCCGGAGGCCAGCACGATGTACTTGCCCCAACCCGCGGTCGGAAGGCCGACGGGTCCGATGTAGTTCGTCGATTCCGCCGGGAACGCCATCCGGTGGAGTCCCTCCGCGATCCCGGCCTCGGCCGCGTACATCGCCTGCGCCGCGGTCATGGAGTTGCCGGCGATCTGTTTCTCCGACTTCGTCACGGCGACGTAGGCGACGCCCAGGGAAGTCATCACCATCAGCACGAGGAGCGCGATGACCATCGCGTTTCCCGATTGCCGATCCCCGTGTCCCGAAGCGATCCCTGCTCCCGGCCGAACGTCGTCGCCCTGCGCCATGACCTTCATCTCCTTCGCCGTTACGGGTAGACCGTGGACGAGTATGGGTTCAGGTAGATCACCAGATCGCCCGTGCTGGCGCTCGTGGCCGTTCCCGCGACGATATCCGAGAGCGCGTCGTCGCCCAGGCGGTCCTGCGAGCATTCGAGGCGCCCGATGGCGAGCGCGTTCACGGCGCCGCCGGCGTTCGCGTCCGACCAGCTCAGGACGTTCGGAATGATGGCGCCTCCGCTCGCCGCCGGATCGCAGAAGAAGGCCTCCACGGCCGGCGGGGTCGAGCCTCCGGCGCCGGCCGTGCCGACGGCGATATCGATGCTCGTGTTTCCGTAGTCGAGCTGCCCGAGCGCCAGCGATAGGGCCGGCCCCGGCGTCGCCTGTTCGTCGCGGCGCGTCAGCGCGCCGACGATCGTGCCGTTGTTCTTCCAGAACTCGATCTTGCCCGCGTTGCTGCCCGACTTGACCGCGGTGATGATGTCGGTATAGGAGTCGTCATCCATCCGAGCGGCGCCAATGGCGTAGATCGCGCCGCCGACCGCCACCGAGTAGACCGTCGTGAACCGCCGGGTCGAGAGCCCGTTCGAGTAGAAGATGTCCAGGTTGCCCTGGGTGTCGGCGTTGTTCGTCTTGGTGCCGGTCACGATGTCCGGGTAGCCATCCACGTTCATGTCGACGACCGCGATGCTCCGCACTTCTCCCGTCGCCGTATAGACGTCGAGCGAAATGGAGTGCGTGAATCCGCCGGCACCGTCGCCCCACCACACTTCCACCTTGCCCTGGTTGGTGTTGGTCTTGGTGCCGACGACGACGTCTTTTCGCCCGTCGCCGTTCAGGTCGTCGATGGCGACCGCGCGAGCCTCACCCGTGCCCGGATTGTCGTAGTACTGGGCGTTGGGCGTCACGGGAGACGTCGCGGCACCGACTCGCCCCTGCACTTCACCGGCGCCACCGTAGGCCTGGTTCCGCCACACTTGGAACAGCCCGACGTTCGTCCCCGTAACGGCACCGGAGATCAGGTCGCGCGTGGTCGCTCCGGAGTTGTCGATGTCCGACGCGGCGAGCGCCGGGATGTCGTAGGAGGCATTGCCCAGATACGATTCGGTCGCCCGGTAGTAGACGTTCCCGGTGTAGGCGCCGGGCTGTCCGTTCCACCAGACGCGGATGTTCGCAATGCCGCTGGCACGCGTCCCGACGATGATGTCGAGATCGTGCTGGCCGTTCACCGTCGTGGCCGATCCTTCCGATGCGTCGCGCTCATCCAGGTCCGCGAGGGCCATCGAGAGCACCTTGTCCGTCGGGATATGGATCGGAGGCTGGCTCGGCGGAAGACCCGTGCCCGTGCCGGTGCCGCTGGCCGTACCCGTTCCGCTTCCGCTCCCCGTGCCCGTGCCGGTGCCCGTGCCCGTTCCGGTACCCGTGCCGGTGCCCGTGCCCGTGGCGCCGGTATTCGGCGCGTAGGAGACGTTCGCCTGCGCGATGAAGGGGAAGTTACGCGGCTCGACCGACGTCCCGATGGCAACCCGGTCGTACCCGCCCGTATTCACGTTCTTCTGCTTCGTCTCCGTGACCATGTTCACGATGACGGTCTTCACGGCGCTCGAGACGCTCGGTCCGGGCGGCTTGCCGAGATCCGCGTTGCTCACGGTCTTGCCGAAGAAGACGCCGGCGGCGTCGTTCGAGGTGCCGGCCTTCAACTCGAGGGCCACGGCGGCCGAGTTCATGTACGAGAAGAGCGGAACGTTCTTCGCCGTGACGTTGTCGGCGGTTCGCTGGGTCAGGCCGTACGCGACGATCTCGCCCTGGCCCGACACCGGGGTCGCGAGCGAGTCCGCGTTCGTGCCGACCTTCCGCCGGAGAACGAAGTCATAGGGGTTCGGACTGGACGCCACGAGCGGGTCGCTGCTCGAGGGATCCAGGAAGTACGTGATGACCTCGCCCATGTCGATCTGTCGGTTTCCGTTCATGTCCAGGGCGAACGTGACGCGATACTGCGAGCCGGTGACGATCGACGGCTGGATGGACGGATCGATCCCGTAGCCCGCCGAGCGGAGCTCGCGCGCGATCAGGTCGACGCCGCTCCGGGCGTTCTGGTTGGCTTCGGCCAGCTCCATCCCGATCTGCTGGGACCGCTCGCCGCGAATGTAGATCTCGTAGATCGAGCCGACGACGAGTGCGAAGAGAAGCACGGCGATCGTGATCTCGATCAGGGTGAAGCCGGCGCTTCGATCAATTCGACTGGTATTCACGGGTCTCACCTCGTTCACTGGGCGTTCCATGCCAGGGTCACCGGGTCACGTAGCTGGTGAGCGCCGCGGACTGTGTTCCCCGCGAGTCGTTCCAGCGCGACGTGACCTGGATGCGCTTGCATCCCGACATCGGGATCGAGTCGGTCACGGTCCAGGTTCGCGTAAATACCGACGTGGTGTCGGAGAACGTCCCGGGCGTCAAGTTCTGGAAGGGCGTTCCCCGCAGTTGCTCGAGCTTCACCTGCGCCGCCATGAGGCCGCTCGTGATGACCCGGCTCTGGCTGACGCCGCGCGTTCCCGCGGGGATCATCGCCGCGACGGCGAGAATGCCGACCGCGAGGAACGTCAGGGCGAAAACGACTTCGATCAAGCTGAAGCCCGCGCCCGACCCGCCGGCGCCGGCTGCGCGGCTCTTGGCTCTCCGATCGCGCGCGGTCATTGGACCGTCACGATCCCGGTGGGCCGAATGATCGACAGCGACCGGGAATACCCGTCGGAGTTCGAGTAGATCAGCGTCCCGGATTCCGTGGCGCTTCCGTTCGGGAGGAAGAGCACCCAGCCGCCGCTAAACGGATTCGTCGCGGAGTTCGTGACGGTGATCCAGGACGGCTTCACCTGGCCGCCGTCCCACTTCTCGGTCGACTGCCACATGCCGTCGTTGTTGTCGTCGTCCCACCAGCCCCAGTCCTTGTTCCACCAAGCCCACCAAACGATGTAGTTGTTGTTCTCGGTGATGGCGCGCTGGCGGATGACGCGGAGACGCGTGGCCGCCTGATTGACCTCGCTGTTCAGATCGATGCTTCGCATGAATCGATTGAAGCCCGGCAGCGCCATCGCGGAGACGATGCCGAAGATGACGATGACGACCATGATCTCCACGAGCGTGAAACCCGCGTGTCCCCTGCGGGCACCGTCTCGTCGATCGAATCGTCGGGCGTGAAGCGTCATTTCGATACCCTCCGTGCACCTAGAGATAGCGATGTCAAACAGATAAGCAGCAATCGACGTGCCAGCCGCCGGCGCTGGGAAAACACGACCTACGCCGCCCGAATCCCGCGCATCTGCGGTAGATTTCTGCGCGTTGGCTCGTTCGAGCCAGCGCACCGAGGACGGCCCATGCGCCTCGGGATGCAACGTGCAACGGCGTTAGGGAAGCAGCGACCGGTACCACTGGAAGAGCGCGTCCCCGTAGAGCAGGAGCGCGACGGCCGAGGGCGCGAGGAACGTTCCGAATGGAATCGCGCTTCGCCGATCGCCCTTGCCGAGCGCGATCAGGAAGAGCCCGAACACGGATCCCGCCAGCGAGGCGAGGAAGATCGCCCCGAAGACCCCACCGGCGCCGAGGAACGCGCCCATCATCGCCGCGAGCTTCACGTCTCCGCCGCCCATCCCGGGAACTCCCGTCGAGCGCTCGTAGGCGTATCCGACGAGCCAGAGGGAGAGGCCGCCCGCCGCGGCGCCGATCAGAGCCGCGGTCAATCCCGGCGGGCCGAAGAGACTCGCCGCGAGTCCGAGTCCAACCCCCGGAATCGTGACCGCGTCGGGAATCGTGCGCGTGTCGAGATCGATCCAGGCGACGGCGACGAGCGCCAAGAGAAATGCCGCCTGAGGGACGAGCAGCGCGACCGACTCGGCGCGGCGCGTCAGGAGAACGAGGAGGATCCCCGCCGTCAGCTCGACGAGCGGGTACCGCCACGAGATCCGCTTCCGGCACGAACGGCATCGGCCGCGAAGCAGGAGGAAGGAGAGCACGGGGATGTTGTCCCACGGCTGGATCCTGGCCTTGCAACGGAGGCACCGGGACGGCGGTGAGACGATGGACTCGCCGCGCGGCAAGCGCGCGATCACGACGTTCAGGAAGCTTCCGAGCAAGAGCCCCACGCAGAAGGCCGCACTCTGGACGGCCACGGTCGGATTCATCGCGTTCCCTCCTCTGCACCGAGACGGCGAAGTTCGCGGGCCGCCACGTCCTGTGTGTACTTGTTTCCGGTGGCGAGGACGCGCTTCCAGAGCAGAATCGCCATGCCTTCATTTCCAGATCTCTGGGTCGCGAAGGCGGCGAACCGGTCGACGTACTCGGGGTGGCCCGGAAGCCGGCTCGCCCGCGCGAAATATCGCGACGCCGCTTCGTAGTCGTGACGGCACACGTAGTGGATGAATCCCGTCTCGAACGCGAGCAGCCACGAGTCCGGATTCGCGCGCATCCCCTTCTCCAAGAGCGCGAGCCCCTCGTCGGTTCGTTTGAGCTCCTGTGCCAAAACCAGGGCACCGAAGATGTACGGTTGGAGGAACCGGGGGTCGAGGTCGGTGACGATGGACATGACGTGTCCGATCATTTCGTACTTCTGGTCGGTCAGGCGGTGCTCGCCGTAGTACTGAATGCCCCGGAGCCAGGCCACGTCGGCCGCCGCGGACTCGTACCCCAGCGAGGCCTGGCGAACGAGGAGTCCGGACGGGTAATAGAGGAGCTCGTCGACCGGCGGGCGGGCGAGCCGTTCCTTCATCGCGCCGTGAACCGCGCCCGCGCCCGCGACCAGGAGGGCGCAGGCGCCGAGGGCGAGGAGCCCGCTTCCCGCTCCCGCTCGGCCGCGAACCCACGCCGCGATCACCGGAACTCCCGTCGTTCGAAGATCGCGCCGGCCGCGATCAAGGACGCGGTCGCGTAGAGCGCGCCGTAGGCCAAAGCGAAGAGGAGCCGCTCCGGTTCCACCGCGATTCCGTGCGCCACGAGGCCGCGCGCGTTGAAGAGCGCCAGATGCGGCAGGGCCCAGTAGATCGCCTCGGTGATTCCCGCGACGGCGGCCGATCCACCTTGCCCCCCGAAGTAATGGAGGTCCTCCGCGAAGTGGCCGGCGACGACCGTGGCCACCGTGAAGAACGCGGTCAGTGCCGGCGTCGTGAACGCGGAGAAGAAGATGACGATCGCGGTGACCACCGCCAGCTCGGCGAGGGTCAGGACGAGCGCTCCGAGCACGACCCACGGCGTCTCGTGGTAGGAGATGGTCACGACCGCGAGGACGATGCCGGTCATTCCGGCCAGGAGAAGGGCCGTCGTCGCCCACAGTCCCGCGAACTTGCCGAGCAGGAAGTCCGCGCGGCGGATCGGCTTCGCCATGACCGCGTAGATCGTCCGGCGGTCGAGTTCCTTGTGGAGGAGGCTCGACCCGAGGAAGATCGTGAGCATCGTGGCAAGCACCGTGGAGCCCGCGAGGCCGAAGTCGGTGACGATCTTGCGCCCTTCGCCCATCGCCAGGGGGGAGAACACCTGCGAAGCGGCGACCAGCGCCACGCCGAAGATTGCGAGCACGAGAACCATGCGCTCGCGGACGACCTCCCGGACGGTGTTCCGAGCGATGGCGAGAACCCGGCTCACGACGGCGCCCTTTCGTCGCCGGCGAGCGCCCGGACGAAGTGCTCTTCCAGGGTCTGGCGCCGGGGCTCCACCGCGTGGACGAAGACCGAGTCCCGGCAGAGTCGCCCCAGGATGTCTTGAAGCGCCGGCCCTTCCGTGACGCGCACGATCCAGCGGGAGCCGACCGCGTCGACCCGATGCCCTTCTCCGCGGAATTCCGTCGCGAGGCGCTCGGGCAGCCGCTCCACCGCGATTTCCCATTCGCGAACGCCGCTCGAGAGAAGGCCGGGGACCGAACCCACCTCGATCAGGCGGCCCGCGTTCATGATGCCGACCCGATCGCAGATCGCCTCGGTCTCGGCGAGGACGTGGCTCGACAGGAGCACGGTCGTACCGGCGGCCCGCTCTTCCCGGAGGAGTTGCTTCACCTCGGCGCGTCCGATCGGATCGAGCCCGGACATCGGCTCGTCGAGGACGAGCAACGTCGGCCGATTCAAGAGTGCCTGGGCCAGCCCGAGGCGCTGCGTCATCCCTTTCGAGAACTTGCGAAGGGGTTTCTTCGCGTGGGCGGCGAGCCCGAGCCGATCGAGCAGCACTCCGGCGCGCGACCTCCGGGCGCCGGGCTCGATGCCGAACAGCTCGCCGACGAAGTCCAGGTACTCCGTGGGCGTCAGGTGATCGTAGAAGCAGGGGTTCTCCGGCAGGTAGCCGAGCCGACGCCTCGCTTCCGGATCGCGAGGATCGCGACCGTCGAGAAGCGCCTGGCCCGAGGTGGGATTCGCGAGGCCCAGGATCATCTTGATCGTGGTGGTCTTGCCGGCCCCGTTCGGGCCGAGGAGCCCGAAGACTTCGCCCCGTTGAAGCGTGAGGGTGACTTCGTCCACGGCCGTGAACGGCTTCAACGTCATGGGATCGCGATAGACCTTGGTAAGCGAATCGAGGGCCAGGATCGCGAGCGGCTCGGCCTCGCGGAGCCCGCCCCTGCGATCGGCCCCGATGCGGACATTCGCGATGGGCCGGTAGTGCTTCATGGTCGGTGCGTTCCCCCTCGTGGACATGGCCGTGGCGGTACGGCAGATCGCAAGTTGGGTGCCAACGGCAAACGACCCGTCGCGGAGGCGCCGGGCCGTCTCATGCCGGTAAATAAGGAGGGCGGCGGGTCCGATGGTCCGGATTCCGCCGCCCCAGGTTCAGCCGATGCTTAACCGTTGGTCAGCGTCAGCGTCAAGAGCGCGGTCTTGCCAAAGCCCTTGATCGTGTAGCCCGTCGTGGCCACGGGGTTGGCGCCGAAGATGCCCTGCGCCGCCGGATCCGCCGCCCAGACCGCCGCACTGTTCGCGCCGGTGAACGGGTTCTTCGGCCACACGCCGCCCGGAAGGTTCGCGAGAACCGCAGCGTTGTCCGCCGCGACCGGGTACGTGCCCGTGTTCTTCACGGCGAAGTCTTCGATCGCGAGCTGGAAGGTATGCATGTTGGCCTTCACGCTGGCTTCGCGCGCACGGTCCTGCATGGCGACGAAGTTCGGAATCGCGATGGCCGCGAGGATACCGATGATGACAACCACAATCATGAGCTCGATCAGGGTGAAACCTTTTTCGTTCCGAAGCATGGCACTCCTCCGTTGGTTCGTGGTTACGGCCTGCTGCACTTCATCCTTCATCAACATCAACCGTTGCTCAGCGTCAGTGAGATGAGCGCGGACTTTCCATATCCCTTGATCGTGTAGTTGGAGATCGTCGACGGATTCACGCCGATGATGCCCGGTGCCGCTGGGTCCGCGGCCCACACCCACGCGTCGTTCGCTGCAGTGAAGGGATTCTTCGGATACGTGCCGGCCGGCATGTTCGCGAGGACGGCTGCGTTATCCGCCGCGACCGGGTAGATCCCAGCTGATTTCACCGCGAAGTCTTCGATCGCCAGCTGGAAGGCATGCATGTTCGCTTTCACGCTGGATTCGCGTGCGCGGTCCTGCATGGCGACGAAGTTGGGTATCGCGATCGCGGCGAGGATCCCGATGATCACAACGACGATCATCAGCTCGATCAGCGTGAAACCCTTCTCGTTTTGGAGCATCTCGATCCACCTCCTTAAGGCCGAGTCGTCCCTGACTTGGATCTTTCGTCCCTCTGTCACCGTCGCGCTGGGGTAGTGCAACAGCCGTGCCACGAGAATTTCGCGGACCGTCGATCCGCTAACGGCTTGGCATCTCACGGTGTTCAGAGGAGGCGCTTCTGGGGGTGGAATCGATGGAGCGGGCGGTCGACGCAGCATGCAAGGGTCCGCCCATGAAAATTACAATTTGCACGATGCCCGACGAAACCGGCTAATTTACGTTCACTCCATCGCCCGCACTTCCGCCGACTCCTTCTCGCTCAGGAGCCCGTACGAGAGAAGCTTCCGGTAGAGCGTGGAGGGATTGATGCCCAGGATCTCCGACGCCCGCTTCTTCTGCCCGCCGGTATACGAGAGGACCTTCAAGATGTATTCGCGCTCCAGCTCGTCGAGCGTCATCGTCGGATTGTCGATCACGAGGCTTCCACGGCCCTTGGCGCCCTGGAGCACGCGCTCCGGCAGGTCCTCCGGCGTCAGGACGCCGTCGTCGCTCAGGATCACAGCGCGCTCGATCACGTTCTCCAACTCGCGCACGTTTCCGGGCCAGTCGTAGGCCAGGAGCGAGTCGCGCGCTTCCTTGCTGAGCGTCTTCATCTCCTTGCCGTTGGTCAGCTTCTTCAGGAAGTGCTCGACCATCTCCTCGATGTCTTCCTTCCGCTCCCGTAGGGAGGGAAGGCGGATCTGGATGACGTTGAGTCGATAGAAGAGATCCGCCCGGAAGCGGTTCTCGTTCACCGCGCGTTCGAGGTCGGCGTTCGTGGCCGCGATCAGGCGCACGTCGATCTTCCGCGGCTTCGTGCCGCCCACCGGAATGATCTCCCGCTCTTGGAGCGCGCGAAGGAGCTTCACCTGCGTGGCCGGGAGGGTCTCCCCCACTTCGTCGAGGAAGAACGAACCGCCGCCCGCCACCGCCATCAACCCCTCCTGATCCCGCACCGCGCCCGTGAAGGAGCCCTTCACGTGGCCGAAGAGGTTCGACTCGAGGAGGTCCTTGGGCAGGGCTCCGCAATTGATCGAGACGAAGGGGCCGTCGGCGCGCTTGCTCAAGTAGTGGATCCGCTTCGCGATCAACTCCTTGCCCGTGCCGCTCTCCCCGACGATGAGGATCGTGGAATCGGAATCCGCCACCTTCTCCACGAGCTTCAGGACCCGCTGGATCTGATCGGAGTGTCCGATGATCTCCTTGGCGTCATCCGTGCGCTTGAGCTGCCGCTTGAGGAGCACGTTCTCCGACTGGACGCGTCGCATCGCGAGCGCGTTCTTGATGACCAGGCGGATCTCGTCGTTCTTGGCGCTCTTTTCCAGGTACTGATAGGCCCCGCGGTTCAGGGCTTCGATCGCCGACTTCTGAGACGCGAACGCGGTCCGGATCACCACGGGAATCGCCCCGTCGATCCGCTTGATGCCGGAGAGGACCCCCAGCCCGTCGATCTCGCCCGGCATCTTGATGTCGGTCACGACGACGTCATAGTTCTCCTCTTCCGCCTTGTTCAGGGCGTCCTTCCCCGACCGAGCAACGTGGACCTCGTATCCTTCCTTGGAGAGGAGGATCGAAAGGAACTGCACCATGCTCTCTTCGTCGTCTACGATCAGGATCTTCTCGCCGGCCACGGGTTCTTCCTCGCTCTTGAGTAGGGTTTAGGCCGCGTGGGCGACGGCTTTCGCCGGGCGCTCCGCGCGGGGGAGCCGGAGGCGCAGCGTGGTGCCTGCGCCGACTTTGGAATCGATCTCCAGATGCCCACCATGGCGCTCCACGATCCGATTGGCGATCGCGAGCCCGAGACCCGTTCCTCCCAATTTCGTCGAGAAGAACGGCACGAATACGTGCGCCAGATCGTCCTGCCGGATGCCGGATCCGGAATCCCGGATCTCCACGACCGCTTGCCGGATCGGTCCGTTGCTGCGCGAGGCACCCGCCTCGCGCTCCGACACCGTGACCACGATCGTTCCGGGGCCGTCGATCGCCTCCTGGGCGTTGATCATCAAGTTCAAGAGCACCTGCTTCATCTGTTCGAAGTCGACCTGCGCCCAGACGGGTCCCGGCGGTGTCTGCACCGTCAGTCGCTTCGCCGGGCTGGCGCTCGGATGCCGGCGTGCGACGTCCGCGGTCTCGCGGGAAAGCGCGCCGACGTCCACCGCTTCGGCCCGAATCGGCCGCTCGCGCGCATAGTCCAGGAGCTCCCGAATGAAATTGTCCAGACGCTCCGACTCGCGCAGGATCAGGTCGAAGAGGCGCGCGTTCTCGCCGCTCACCTTCAATTCCTTCTGCAACACCTCCACCGAGCCCGCGATCGGATTCAGGCAATTCCGAATCTCGTGCGCGATCCCCGCCGAGAGCTCGCCGATCGCGGCGAGCGTCTCGCCCCGGCGGATCCGCTCCTCGAGCGACTTCACCTCCGACAGGTCCTGAAAGATCGCAATGACCCCGCGGCGCTCTCCGGACGTGTCGACGAGGAGGCTCGTCGAGATCCCGAGCGGCACCTCGCGCCCGCCGCGCGGCGATACCGTCGTCTCGTGGCGGGCCGTCGGTACGTTTCGTTCCAGCGTGTCGCGGAGCTGTCCCGCGAAGGATTCGAGGCCCGGCCCGAGAACCTCGTCGAATCGGCGCCCGCGAACGTCCTCGGCCGTCCGACCGAGGATCTCCGCAGCCGCTCGGTTCCAATGACAGACGATCCCTTGGCTGTTGATCGTCGCCAGTCCGCTCGAGAGATTCTCCAAGATCGTCTCCGTGTCGAAGAGAGCCCGATGCAGCTCCTCGCGCGCCTGCTCCAGAGCCCGGCGTCCCTCGCGAAGCGACCGCCCCAAGGCGCCGCCGATCAGGCCGACGAGCAAGAGGAGCGGCACGTACAGAATCGCGCGAAGCCGGAGCGCCGACTCGCTCAGGCGCTCCGTCAGCCCGTACGAATTGGCCGGAAGCATCCCGGCCCCTTCGGCCGCCATCAGGACCAGGAAACCCGCCGACGAGCCGAGTCCCAGGGCCACACCGCCGCGCTGCGACAGAAACACGCCCCCGAGGAGCGGCGTCAAAAGGTAGAGCGGCGCGAACGGACTCGACGCTCCTCCCGTGAAGAGGAGGAGGTACGAGACCACCGCCACGTCCACCATGAGCTGCGTCGCCAAGAGCGGCCGAAGCGGAGCCCCCCCCACGGCAGCCCGGTGATACGAGTAGGCCAACCCGCCCGACAGCGCGACCAGGAAGACGAGCGGGAGGTGCTGGGTCGGGTCGGCCGCGCGCTCCGAGAAGCACGCCGCCATCGCCGAGACCAACGTGATCAGGGCGATCCGGCCGACGATGACCGCCCTTACCTCTTGGCGCAGCGTCTCCTCGTCACCCGACCCCTCGGTCCGATGCGATGCCTGCATGCGCCTTCCGATCCGTCGAGGTCTAACCGCCGCCCGCAACCACGTTGATCAGCTTGAACATCGGGAGGTACATGGCGACCACCATGCCGCCGACCACCCCGCCCATGAACACGATCATGATCGGCTCGATGAGCGACGTGAGCGCGTCGACCGCCGTATCCACCTCGTCGTCGTAGAAATCCGCGATGCGCGTGAGCATGTCGTCCAAGGCGCCGGTCTCTTCGCCCACCGAGATCATCTGCACCACCATGGGCGGGAAGACGTTCGATACCTTGAGCGGAGCGGAGATCGTCTCGCCCTCTCGGATGCTCGCCCGGGCCGCCATGATGGCTTCCTGGATGACCTTGTTCCCCGACGTGCGGGCGGTGATCTCGAGACCGGTCAAGATCGGCACGCCCGACGAGATCAAGGTCCCGAGCGTCCGCGTGAACCGCGCGACGGCGCCCTTGCGGATGACGTCTCCGATCACGGGCACGCGGAGCAGGAGCCGGTCGATCTCCAGGTGGCCCCGTTCGGTCTGGTAGTAGCGCTGGATTCCGAAGATCGTGCCGCCGATGGCGAGCACGAGCGCCCACCAGAAGGAGCGCAGGAACGACGAGAGCCCCATGACGATCTTCGTGGGCAACGGCAGATCGGCGCCGAAGCCCGTGAACATCCGGGCAAAGGTCGGGATGATGAAGATGAGCATGAACGCGGTGGCCAGCATCGCGACCGTCATGACGACGGCCGGGTAGACCATCGCGCCTTGGATCTTCCGTTTCAGCGCTTCCGCCTTCTCGATGAACGTGGCGAGGCGCTGGAGGATGTCGTCGAGAATACCGCCCGCCTCCCCCGCTTCGACCATGTTCACGTAGAGTTCGTCGAAGGCCTTCTGGTTCTCCTTCTTGCCGAGGGATTCCGCCAGGGTGTTGCCGGCCTCCACCTCGCGCATGACCTGCGCGATGATGGTGCGAAAACGCTCCTTCTCCGTCTGCTTCGAGAGGATGTCCAGGCACTGGACGAGCGGAAGGCCGGCATTGATCATCGTCGCGAACTGGCGCGTGAAAATCGCGAGATCGCGCGTCGAGACCGACCCGCCGAGCGACGGCATCGTGAACTTGATGTCGCCCTTCTTCTCGCGGACCGACGTGATGATGATGCGCTTCTTCCGGAGCGCTTGGAGCGCCTCGTCCTGAGTGTCGAACGTCAGTTCGCCGCTCTGGATCTCGCCCCCGACGGTCCGACCCTTCCATACGTAGACTGGCACGCGTCTCCCCCTTGAGCCCCCGGTCGCCTAGGCGGCGCCGACGTGGACCCCGACTTTTTCCAGCATCTGCTCGAGTTCCTTCGTATCCGTGGAGCGAGCCATCGCCTCTTCGAGCGAGATCAGCTTGTTGACGTAGGCCTGGAACAGGCCCTGGTTCATGGTCTGCATGCCGTGCTTCGTGCCGGCCTGCATGAGGCTGTAGATCTGGTGGATCTTCCGCTCCCGGATGACGGCGCGAACCGCCGGCGTGCAGATCAGGAGCTCGGACACCATGACGCGGCCCGGACCCTTGTTGCGGGGAATGAGCTGCTGCGTCATGACACCCTCGAGCACGAACGCGAGCTGCGAGAGGATCTGCTGCTGCTGCCCGGACGGGAACGCGTCCACGATGCGGTTGATCGATTCGTACGCGGAGTTCGTGTGCAGGGTCGCGAGGACCAGGTGGCCGGTTTCGGCGATCGTCAACGCTGCCGCGATCGTCTCGAGGTCCCGCATTTCCCCCACCAGAATCACGTCCGGATCCTGTCGCAACACGTACTTGAGGGCCGTTTCGAACGTCGTCGTGTCGGAGTTGATCTCGCGCTGGTGCACGATGCACTTCTTGTGGTGATGCACGTATTCGATCGGGTCCTCGATCGTGATGATGTGTCCGGCGCGGTTCGTGTTGATCAGGTCGATCATCGCGGCAAGGGTCGTGGACTTTCCGCTCCCGGTCGGTCCGGTCACGAGGATCAGCCCCTTCTGCTTCTGGGTGAACTCGCGAACGACCTTCGAAAGCCCGAGCTGCTCGAAGGAGAGGATCTCGTAGGGAATCTGGCGGATGGCCATCGACGTAACGCCGCGCTGCATGTAGACGTTCGCGCGGAACCGGCTCAGTCCGGGAACGCCGAACGAGAGATCCAGCTCCTTGGTCGTCTCGAAGCGCTTTCGCTGCTCTTCGGTCAGAACGCTGTACGCGATCTGCTGGGTCATCTGCGGCGTGAGCGGCGGATGCGCCATCGGCGTGATGGATCCGTCCACGCGCACCTGAGGCGGCACGCCCGCAGAGACGTGCAGGTCCGACGCGCGCATCTTGATCATCTCGTCCAGCAACTGACGCAACGACACCATGATCCCTCCGCCCTCGCGGCTACCGGTCGGCCGCAGTCTCCTTCAGAACCTCTTCGGCCGTCGTGACGCCGTTCTTTAGCTTCACGAGCCCGTCCATGCGCAGCGAGAGCATCCCGTCCGCCATCGCCTGCTTCTTGATGTCGCTCACCGAAGCCCGGTCCAAGATCAGGTCGCGGATCTTGGCCGACATCGGCATCACCTCGTAGACGCCCATTCGCCCCTTGTATCCGGTGTTGTTGCAATCGACGCAGCCCTTCCCCTCCTTGAACGTTTCCTTGCCCGCCTCGGCTTCGGAGAGGCCCAGCTCGCGCAGTACCTCGTGGTGGAGCTTCACGTCGGTCGTGCACGACTTGCAGACCTTGCGGAGGAGCCGCTGGGCCATGATCAGGTTGGTCGAGGAGGCGACGAGGAACGGCTCGATGCCCATGTCGATCATTCGGTTGATCGTGCTCGGCGCGTCGTTCGTGTGGAGGGTCGAGAGCACGAGATGGCCCGTCAAGGCGGCCTTGACCGCGATCGAGCCCGTGTCGATGTCACGGATTTCTCCGACCATGATGATGTTGGGGTCCTGGCGGAGAAACGAACGCAACGCCGCGGCGAACGACAGTCCGACCGAGTCGTTCACCAGCACCTGATTGATCCCCTCGAGGTTGTACTCGACGGGGTCCTCGGCGGTCATGATGTTCACGTCCGGAATGTTGATCTTGGAGAGCGCCGAATAGAGGGTGGTCGTCTTTCCCGATCCGGTCGGCCCGGTCACCAGCACCATCCCGTACGGCTGGGAGATGGCACGCGAGAAGTCGGCGAGGGCCCGCTCTTGGAAGCCGAGCTTGTTCAAATCGATGTTCAGATTGCCCTTGTCGAGAATACGCATCACGACCTTCTCGCCGAAGATCGTCGGCAGGGTCGAGACGCGGAGATCGATGGTCCGGCCCACGATGCGGAGCTTGATGCGGCCGTCCTGCGGCAAGCGCCGCTCGGCGATGTCGAGCTCCGCCATGATCTTGAGACGGGAGGTGATGGCCGCCTTCATCCGGAAGGGCGGCGACATCATTTCGTAGAGCGTGCCGTCGATTCGAAACCGCACCCGGAGCGACCGCTCGTAGGGCTCGATGTGGATGTCGCTCGCGCCCTTCCGCACGGCGTCGGAGATGAGCGAGTTGACGAGCTTGACGACGGGGGCCTGCTCGGCCTCGCCGAGGAGCGCGGCGTCCGGCATGTCGTCCGGCGCGTCCTCGATGACCTCGATCTCGTCGTCCAGCCCCTTCATGACGCTCTCGAAGGAGGCGGCCGAGTCGTAGGCCTTGTCGATTGCCTTCTTGATCGCCGCTTCCGAAGCGACGACCGGTTGCACCTCGCATCCGGTGATGAACTTGATGTCGTCGATGGCAAAGATGTTGGACGGATTCGCCATGGCCACGGTCAAACGCCGGCCCTGGCGGGAGATCGGGACGATCTGGAACTTGTTCGCCACGTCGGGCGGGATCAGCTTTACGACCGCGTGCTCGGGAGCGAAGTTCGAGAGATCGGCCGCGGGCACGCCGTAGAACTCGGCGAGGAACTTGCCGAGGTCGTCCTCCGTGATCGCGCCGAGCTTGATCAATGCGGCGGTCAGATGGCCCCCGCCGGTCTTCACCTGGAGCTGGGCCTTTTGAAGGGCATCCGGCGAAATGAGCCGGGCTTCCAGCAGTTTGAGGCCGATGTTGTCCTGCTGCACGTCGCGTCCCTCGCTGGTTGTTCGTCTCGATGTCCGTCGTGTGCCTGGTGGGAGTTTCGGCACCTCGCGGATCGTTCTTTGCCGGAAGGCGCAGAAACGGCGGGATTCCAATCCGCAAGACGAGTGCCACTCGAGCGATCCGCCCGGCGATCGTGCAAAGCGACGGAAACGATTGGGATTACGGGTGGCGATTGGACCGAACGCGCGGGCGGGGAGATCGAAAATCGCGCGGGACGTTGCGAAATGCGTCGGTCAGCGGCGCGGCTTGGCCGGCGACGTATCGGGGCGGGTCGAGTCCGGCGTCGCGCCGGCGCCTCCGCGGGCCGTGAGGAAGGGGCGAATCTTCTCGAGGATTTTCGGCCCGATGCCCCGCACGCGGAGAAGGCCTTCCGGGGCGACGAAGGGACCGTGCGCGTCCCGGTCGGCCACGATGCGCGCCGCGAGGGACGGCCCGATCCCGGGAAGGCGCACCCACTCCGCGACCGAGGCGCGATCGACGTCGAGGGTGCCGGGGCGAAGCGGGTCCGCCCCGGCCGAACGGCGCGGGGCGGCGAACCCCGCCGGCGACCCGTCGGTCGCCCGGTCCGGGCCCGCCCCGGCCTCGCCGGAGAGGCCGGCGGCGCCGCGCGCGGCCGTTCCCTCCTCGTGAGCGAGGTCCTGCTCGACCAGCGCCTCGACCAGCTCCTGGAAACGAACTTCGTGATCCCGCCGCCACGCGCGAAGGCCCGCGCCCGCGATCAACGAGACGAGCACGAACGCGAGCCCCGCGCGAAGCTCCCGCCCCCACATCCTTCTTCCCCCGTCAGTCGGTCAAATACCAGACGATCCCAAAATGGAACTCGCGTCGGGGGAGAAGCACGGCGGCATCGGTCGAGATTTCGTAGAGCGCGCTCGGATTCTTGCGGTCGAAAACGTTCGAGAGCTGGAAGTAGACCGCGGCCGAGGCGAAGTCGGCGCGCAGCGATCCGTCCCAGGTGACGGTCGCGGGCGCGCGAATCAAGCCGCGCCGTGGTCCGAGCGCGTGCGCTTCGGCGCCCAGCTCGAGCGGCAGATCGCCCCCGAAGAGCGAGGCGCGAATCGCGGCGGCCCCATCCATTCCGCGCCGGGGCGGTGAGCCGGCGGTCGGGGAGAGCGCTCCGGGCCCTCCGCGGATCCATCCCATTCCACGAAGCCGAACCCACGAGCGGTCGAGCCGTGCGCCCAGGGCCGCGAAGGAAACCCAGCCGTCGCCGCGCGCGCGCGCCACGTCCCGGATCACGACCGAGTCGGGCCACTCCGTTCGGGAGGCGTCCCAGCCGAAATCGTCGGTGACGCGCCGGAGCGCTCCGGAACCCACGAGCGAGACGCCGCGGGCGACGCGGAGCGTTCCGGTACCGAGCGCGCCGCGGAGCGCGCGGGCGCGAAGCGACGGATCGCCCGATCGGAAGAGCCGCACGGTCTCTCCGGACGGCCCGAAGACCAGGGAATCGCGTGGCGGGGTCAATCGGTCGACCCAGGAAGGACGCTCGTGCGCGGATTCGAAGTCGACGCGCGCGCTCCCCTTTTGGCCGCCCCCCCAAAGCGAGACGCGACCCTCCACGAACGAGCGGTCCCGCTCGCGCGCATCGAACGCTCCCGCGATGGCGACGCGGACGCCCGAGAAGAGCGGGCGCTCTCCGCCGGCGGCGACCCGAATCGATTCGAAACGCGGATCGAATGCGGGGATGCTGTCGACGCGATACTCCACTTGCCGCGACGCGGCGTCCACCGACCCGTTCCACGTCCACCCTCGCGTGCCGGCCGCACCGCGCTCGACACTCGCCGAGACGGCCGCCTCGGGGGATCTCCACCGCTCGCGCCCGCCACCGTAGGAGACCTGCGTGCGAGCGGCCCGGCCGAGGCGAAGGAACCCCTCGCCACGAAGCAGATCCCCGCTCCCACGCCCGCGGAGCGCGATCTCCTCCGAGCTCCATTCCCCGCGCGCGATGGTGGCGCCCTGGTTCGCCGCGTACCCGAACGGAATGTCCACCTCGATGGTGCGCCGGAAGCGGGCTCCCTCCAGCCAGAACGAGAGGGGGCCCACGCGTGGAAGCCCGGCGGCCGCGTCGTAACGGGTCGAGAGGTGGGAGCGAAGCGGAAAGATGCCGCCGCTTGCGTGCCGCGCGTAGGAAAACGCGAGGCCCCGCGCCAGGAGCGGGGACGCGAACCGCGCCCCGGTGTCGAGCGCGCCTCCGTCCCCTTTGCGGTACGCGAGGGCGCTCCTCGCCCGGTTCGAGACGCGGGACGCGCCCGGCATCGCGAAGTCATGGAACGCTTCGGCGCGCGGCGTCGCGAGGAGGGCCCCCGCCGTGCGGAACGATCCCGGCGCCGCCGACGCGTCGATCGTCCTCCACTCTTGGATCTCGAAGCCGTCGCCTTCCGGATCGTCCCAGGCGACCGCGAGATCGGGAATCGCGAGGCTCAACGGGAAGCCGGCGATGACCGTTCGGTCGGTGCTCCGCTCCGCCAGAATCCCGAGGGGCCAGGGCCGAATGCGCGTCCCGGCGTCGGGAAGCAAGGCCGGGGCCGAGAGCGGCCCGGACCGCGGCGCGGCGAGGAGGAGCGCCGCGCGTCTTCCTCGAAGCGCGTCTTCGAGGCTCCCCACCCCTTGCTTTCGTATCTCGTCCAGGGCAAGGCGCGTCCCGATCGCGGCGGAGTCACCCGTCGCGGTCGCGCGCGAACCGGAGGACGCCGCTGGGGCGGTCGCGGCCGCCTCGACCGTCGCGGCGGTCGAGTCCGCGGGCGCAGCCGCCGCGGTCGGTACGACCGACGCCGCCACGAGCACGATCGCGAGCGCGCCGGCGAAGCTACGAGCCATGGCCGAGAAGGCGCGGATCGCGGCCGAGCCATGGGAGCGCGAGGCCGCCGATGACCGCGAAGAGGACCGTGTTGGAGGCGACGTGCTGGAGCGAGGGAATCGCCGCGAACGCCAGGGTCACGCCCACGGCGCCGAAGACGACCCCCTGGGCGGCGTTGGTCACGAGGTCGTAGGCGAGCGTGCCCACGAGGCCGAGCCCCGCGAGGAGCGCGACGCGGCCGCGGTCCCCGAGCGGCGCGTGTGCCGCGCTCACGGGCAGGAGCCACCGGCGGGAGGCGCCGCCCATGGCGCCGATCGCCCCGGCGCCCACGATCTGGGCGATCATCACCCAGGGGTGGGTCGGGCCATACGGGTTCGCGACGGTGAAGATCAGCCGGGCGACGGCGCCGACCCAAACGCCCCACGCGACCCCCACGATCGTCCCCGACAGGAAGACGGCCACCGAGAAGATCTCCACAAAGAACAGATAGGGGAACAGGACCAGCTTCGCGTAGCCGCACGCGACGGAGAAGGCGATGAGGGCGGCGCTACGGACGACGGTTCGCATCTGGGGGGAATGGAACGGTACCAGACCGACAACGAAGGCGCAAGAAAACTGAGGTGTGGGGCCCTAGCGCCGGGCGCGAACCGGACGCCGCGCCCGGAGCACTTCGTCGAGCGCGGGAAGGATGCTCTCCGGAACCGCCACCGACCCGACCGTGACCGCCGGCGTCCGCTCTCCGTGGAAATCCGTGCCGCCCGTCACGAGAAGACCGTGCAGCTTGGCGTAGCCTTGATATCGGGCGATGGCGGAAGCGTCGTGCTTCGCGTGCCACACCTCGATCCCGTCGAGGCCGCGCCGCGCCCACGCCGGGATGTGATGGTCCCGGTTGGTCGTTCCGGGGTGCGCGAGCACCGTGACGCCGCCGGCGTCCCGCACGACGGAGACGGCCTCCTCCAGCGATACCGCCGTCTTTCCGACGTACGCCGGCGCGTGGTGGCCGAGGAAACGCTGGAACGCCTCGTTGAACGAGTCGACGTGCCCGCCCCGGACGAGCGCCTCGGCGACGTGCGGCCGTCCCAGCGCGCCGCCCTTGGCGAGCTCCTCGATCTCGTCCAGCGAGATACGGATCCCGAGCCCTTTGAGCCGCGAGAGGATTTTCCGCGCGCGATCCCGACGGGAGTCCCGATACCGCGCGATCGCCGCCCGGAGCGCCGAATCCGCCGGGTCGAACCCGTAGGCGAGAAGGTGCACGTCGGAACCTTCTTCGTGGACCGAGAGCTCGACGCCCGGGATCAATCGAATCTGCGCTTCGTCGGCGCGAGCCAGGGCCGCGGGATAACCGTCGATCGAATCGTGGTCGGTGAGGGAGATCGTCCGGACCCCGTTCCGTTCGGCGAGCGCCACGACCGCCTCGGGCGTTTCCGAGCCGTCGGACGCCGTGGAATGAAGGTGGAGGTCGACCGCCGCGTACGTCATGAGCCGTCCCGGCTGCTCGCGAGCCGCGCCTTCAATTCGCGCACCTTGGTCGCGACCTTCAGGAAGTCGACGTTGAGGAGGTAGACCTCCTCGTAGTGTTGGAGCGCGCGGTCGAGGTTCCCGAGCCGCTCGTTCGAGACGCCGAGGTTGTAGCGGATCGAGATCGTCTCTTCCGGGCCGTGCCCGGGCAGCTCGAGCGCGCGATCGAGCTCACGCGCCGCCGACGCGGGCTCGTTCTTCTCCAGATAGCAGAGCGCGATCATCTCGAGGCACTTCAGCTCCATCGGGCCGCCCCGCGACGCGATCTGGAATTCGCCGATCGCCTCGTCGTAGAGACCCATCTCCATGTAGGCCATCCCGAGATCGTAATGGCTCTCGTGGTCCTCGCCGGAGATCGTGTTGCTGACGCCGGCCTTGAACTCGTCGATGATCTCCTCCAGATCGACGAGATTGTCGGTCTCCTGGTGCGTTTCTTCGCGGACGCGCACGGACGCCGCCGGCTTCGGTCCGGTGATCGAGTCGAGGTCGATGGGCGCGCCGCCCTCTCCATTCTGGAGGGCGTCGAGCCGTTGAACCCGGACCCGGGCGCGATCGTTGCTCGGGTCGAGCTCCAACGATCGCATGTATTCGCCACGGGCGAGCGCCCACTCTTCGTGGGCGAGGTAGACCTCGGCCAGGTCGAACCGCGCTCGGGCCTCGGCCGGACGGTCCTCGGCCTGGGCCGTGATGTCGACCAGACGTCGGAGCGCGGCTTCGTGTCCCGGCATCGCGGTCAGGAGCGACGAGAGAAGCGTGCGGACGCGCGTCAGGTCGCCGCGGAAGAACGCGAGTTCCGCCGCCTTCCAGAATTCCTCGGCGGCCAGCTCGCGATTGCCCGCGGAGAGGTAGCCGGTCGCGAGCTCCGCGTGCCCCGCGACGGGGTCCGCCGGCTCGCGTTCCGGCGAAGGCGGCGCGGCGTCACGCGTCAGGGAGACCACACCCGGCTCCGGCACCGACGCCGACTCGTCCGGCCCCGCGCCGAACAGGGCGTCGATCCGGCTCGCCTCGGGCGGGTCCGCAGAGGGGGCGCTCGGTTCCTGCGGGGTCCGACCGAACGCGTCCGGCACCGGGGCCGGCGCCTCCGCGCTCGGCACCGCGAGTCCGGGC
>Ga0070699_100000228_pt1 | contig 55422 bp, 49 predicted proteins | sample KBSK1503metaG_FD_65473 | JGI IMG/M metagenome (GOLD analysis project Ga0070699, IMG submission 65473) | Corn, switchgrass and miscanthus rhizosphere microbial communities from Kellogg Biological Station, Michigan, USA - KBS K1-50-3 metaG | ecosystem: Host-associated > Plants > Roots >... | reverse complement strand
TCGTCGCGGCCTTCGTGACCGGCTTCCAGCCCGCGAAGTTGGGCGGATCCGGAACGGATTGCGCGAGGAGGCCACCCAGCAGGCTCCGCGTGGCGACGCGTCCCGCCGCGCCGCGAAGGAGGTCCTTCACCTCGAGGACGACCAGGTTCTTCCTCAGGCCGGCGAGGCGCTCTTCCGGCGCCGAAATCGAGGGCGCGACGACCACCTCGAAGAAGAAGGTCCCGATCGCGTCGAGCGCCGCCTCGTCGAGCGGCCGATTCAGTCCCAAGATTCCGCCGAATGCCGAGAGCGGATCACCGTCTCGGGCCGACGCGATCGCTTCCGCCGGCGTGGAGCCGAGCGCGGCACCCGAAGGGTTTCGGTGCTTGACCACCACGGCCGCCGGCTCCTCGAATTCGTGGAGGAGCGAGAGCGCTCCCTCGACGTCGAGAAGATTGTTGTAGGAGAGGACCTTTCCGCGGAGTTGGGTCAGCGCCTCGACGGCGCCTCCCTCTTCCGGCGCGTAGAGCGCACCCTCCTGGCCGGGGTTCTCGCCGTATCGGAGGCGCTGCTGAAGGCGATACGGGCGGGCCCACCGCTTCGGAAGGACGCCCGCCTCGGCCTCGGCGGGCGCTGCCGCCGCCGTCGCGCCCTCGTTCGCGAGGTAGCGCGCGATGGCCCCGTCGTAGGCCGCGGTCCGTTCGAACGCGCGCCGCGCGAAGAGCCTCGCCAAGGACGCGGGCACGGCACCGTGGTGCTCGTCCATCGCGGCGAGCACCTCCGGATATTGCATGGGCTCGACCACGACCAGCACGTGGGCGTGATTCTTCGCCGCGGCGCGGATCAAGGCGGGGCCGCCGATGTCGATCTGCTCCACCGCCTCCACCTCGGTGACGCCCGGGAGCGCGACGGTCTGTTCGAAGGGATAGAGGTTCACGACCACGAGATCGATGGAGACGATTCCGTGATGGTGGCGCTGGCGTTCGTCCAGGTCGTGACCCCGGCGAAAGAGGATGCCGCCGTGGATCGCCGGATGGAGAGTCTTCACCCGGCCTTCGAAGAGTTCGGGAAAGCCCGTCAGCTCGGAGACGTCGCGCACGGTGTAACCCGCTGAACGTAAGGCCGCGGCCGATCCACCCGTTGAGACCAGCTTGACGCCGTGCCGCGTCAGCCCCTTGGCGAACGCGACGAGACCGCTCTTGTCGGAAACGGAGAGAAGCGCGCGGGTGACGCGAATGTCGTTCACCGTTCGGCGGGCTCTCCCGTGATGCGCCGAAGCGCGTCTTCGTAGCGCTGCGCCGTCTTCTCGATCACCGCATCGGGAAGCGTGGGCGGCGGCGGCGTCCGGTTCCAGGCGATCGAATCGAGGTAGTCGCGGATCACCTGCTTGTCGAAGGAGTCCTGGGCCACGCCCTCCCGGTAGGAGTCGATCGCCCAGTACCGGGAGGAGTCCGGCGAGAGCGCCTCGTCGATCCAGGTGAGGGCGCCGTCCCGCTCGCCGAACTCGAATTTCGTGTCGGCGAGGATCAGGCCGCGCGACTCCGCGTGAACGGCCGCCGCGCGATAGATCGCGAGGCTCGCGGCGCGAAGCTTCTCGGCGGTCTCTCCGCCGACGATGGAAACCATCCGGTCGAAGGAGATGTTCTCGTCGTGACCCTCGGAGGCCTTGGTGGCGGGCGTGAAGATCGGCTCCGGCAATTTCGACGACAGGCGAAGACCCGGCGGAAGCTTCACGCCGCAGACTTCTCCGCCGGCCTGATACTCCTTCCACCCGGAACCGGCGAGGTAACCCCGCACGACGCACTCCACGTCCCACCGCTTGGCGCGATGACAGAGCATCGAGCGGCCCTCGAGAAGCGCCCGATGCGTCGGAAACGGCGCGGGAAACGCGGCGACTTCGGTCGTGATGTAGTGGTTGGGGACGAGCGCGGCGAGCTTCTCGAACCAAAATCTGGAAATCTGCGTCAGGACGCGCCCCTTCCCGGGGACGCCCTCCGTGAGGATGACGTCGTAGGCGGATACGCGATCCGTCGCCACGACCAGGAGCTTGTCCCCGAGCTCGTAGATGTCTCGAACCTTGCCTCGATAGTCCGGGGCGCGGCCCGGCAGGATGACGTCGCGAAGGGCGCGATCGGTGAGGTTCATGTCTTCTCCTGTTGGATGCGTTGAATCGCTTCGACGTACAAACGATGTTCGATCGGCAGGAGGCGCTCGGCCAACGCCTCCGCGGTCTCTCCGGCCAGAATCTGCGTCGACGCCTGGACCACGATCGGCCCGGTGTCCATGCCGGCATCGACGCGATGCACGGTGACCCCCGTGGTCCTGGCACCCGACTCGATCGCCCGCCGTTGCGGCTCGAGACCCGGGAACGCCGGCAAGAGCGACGGGTGGACGTTCAGAATGGGCGCGGAGACGCGATCGAGAAAGGACTTCCGGAGGAGCCGCATGAACCCGCAGAGCGCGATCAGGTCGGGAGCATCCTCGTCGACGATCTCGAGAAGCCGATCTTCCGCTTGCGGCGCGAGCCTCGCCCCCGAACGAACCGGTTCGAGGACTTCCGTCGCCACGCCGAGCTCCCGGGCGCTATCGAGTGCCGGAGCCCCCGGCCGGTCCGTGACCAGGCGAACGACCGTTCCCTCGATCCTGCCGTCCCGGGTCGCTTCGATCAGATTTACGGCGTGACTGCCTCGCCCGGAGGCCAGGAGGAGCAGCCGAAGCGGCTTCATCGGAAAGCAATATCACGTCGTACGAGGTCGCACAAGAAGAATGTAGCAAACAAGTTATCGCGATCGCGGCGAGGGGGGTGCGACGCGAACCAGGCCCTCGTGGCCGTCGCGAAACGGAATCCACTCGGGGGCCGGATGCGCTCGCGTGCTGACCCACGCGCCGCCGCGTCCCGGCGTGACGCGGATCGCGCCCTCTTGGTCCGTTCGGAAGATCTTCGCACCGATGCGCCGATAGCGACCCATCGTCGTCGGTGACGGATGGCGAAACCGGTTTCCCTCCCCGCACGAAACGAGGACGATTCGAGGCGCGATCCGCTCGAGCCATTCGAGCGTGCTCGAGGTGCGGCTGCCGTGATGAGGCGCCTTGAGCACATCCGCACGAGAGAGGCGCCCCTGGATCCCGAGCGCCGCCGCTTCCGCGCGCTCCTCCGCGTCGCCCGGCACGTGCACGCGGGTTGCCCCCATCGACAAATCCGCGACGATCGACCGGTCGTTCTCGGCGGCGTTGCCCGAGGCCGCGATCAGCGAATCGGGGGGTGGCGCTCGAAGATCGAGCCGCCCGCCGTCCAGGGTGATCGTCGTGTCTCGGACGACCCGGCGAGCGAGTCCGCCGGACCGCGCGATGCCCCGCTCGATCGGACCGCGCCACGCGCCGCGTGGATCGCTCCCGTTTTCGAGGAGGGCCCGGATCCATCCTCGGCGCGCGAGCCACGCCAAGCCACCGAAGTGATCGCCGTGCGCGTGCGAGAGCACGACGTCGTGAACGCGCGTGACGCCCTCCGCACGTAGCGCCGGCTCCACGGCCGAACGACCGGCATCGCGCCCCTCGTCGGCGGGCCCGGCGTCGAAGAGAAGCGCGCTTCCATCCCGGGTGCGCGCGAGGAGCGCGTCTCCCTGGCCCACATCGATCGCCAGGAGGAACGGGCGAACGGCGGCGTGGGATCCGATCGCGTTCCACGGAAAGAGCGGCAGCGCGCCCGCGAGTAGGACGAGGGCGAAGGCGATCGTGCGTCCTCGCCGCGCGACCGATGGCGCGGCGCCCCGCGCGCCTTCGCGAAGACCCGACGCCAGGAGAAGCGCGGCGACGCCGCCCGCGGTCGCGACCAAAGGCGGCGTCGCGCGGAGCGCCCATGGAGCGGCGAGGCTCGCGCCCCAGGCGTTCACCCCCAGGACGAGGAGCCCCGACGCGTCGACCGCGCCGGCGGCGGCCTCGCCGGCGGCCGCGAGCCCCGTCGCCGCAGCCCCGAGAAACAGGAACGCCTCGGCCATGAAGAGGCCGCAGAGCGGAACGATCGCGACGTTGAGGAAGAAGCCCGCGACCGGCAGCGCTCCGAAGAGCGCCGACGAGATGCCGATGGTTCCGGCCGTCGCCGCCACGCTCTGCCCCACGACCGAGACGCCGCTCCGGAGCCACGCCAGCTTCCGACCCGCACGGTCCGGGAGTCCCTCCGACGCGAAGCTTCCCATCGCCAGGAGCCCGAGCACGGCGCCGAACGAGAGTTGAAAGCCCGGATCGTGCGGCGCGCGCGGATCCGCCAGGTGGAGAAGGAGTCCCGCGAGGCCCCACGCCGCGAGCGGCCTCGTCTCGCGGCCGAGCACCCGGCCGCTTCGCACCGCGGTCCACAAGATTGCCGCGCGAAGCGCGGACGCGGGAGCGCCCACGAGGAGCGTGTAGCCCCAGACCGCGAGAAGCTCGATGGCGAGCCCGGCGCCGCTGGCCAGCCGAAACGCCGTCGCGGCGACCGCCGCGAATCCGCCGAGGATGCACACGTGGAGACCGGAGATCGAGAGGATGTGGATCGTGCCGCCGTCGCGAAACGCATCCCGGATCCGTGGTTCGATGCCGGAGCGGTCCCCGAGGAGGACGCCGCGCGCGAGCGCCGCCACCGGGGCCGCGAAGGAGTGGGAGAAGAGACGCGCGAGCCGGTCCCGCGCGAGCGCCGCCGGGTCGGCGATTCGATCCGGCGGATCGGATGGCGCGAAGACCGAGTGAGGGTCCACGTCGAGGGACCCGTCGATCCCCAACCGCTCCATCCACCGGCCCGGCGCTTCGACCCCCGCGACGCGGGCGTCCTCCGGGGGCCGGAGGCTTCCTTCGAGTGAGAGCCAGAGGCCCGGGACCGCCCACTTCGGCGCGGCGGCTTCGTCCCGCCACCGCGCGACGATCCGGGCCCTGCAGTCCGCTTCGCTCGCGCCGACCGCCACCCGCCGCGCCTCGATCAGGAGCGACGCCGGCGTCGCGTCCACGGTCGTGGCATCGGCGACCTTGCCCTCGATGCGAACCCGGGCCGGGCGCGGATGCACCGGGAGGGGCCAGGCGGCGCAATCCGACTCCGCCCCGCGGGCGGCTCCCGCGGCGAGGACCGCCGCGACGCCGCACGCCGCCTCGAGGCGTGCGAGGCCGACCCGGCGAATCCCCGCCGTCCGCCGCGCGGCGCACGCGCCGACCGCGAACGAGAGCGCTCCGGCCCCGAGCGCCAGCGCGAGCGCGGGGCGAACGTGCCTGGCGGGAAGCGGCGCCCATCCGACCGCGGCGTGACCGGCCAGCAGCAACGCCCACAGGATCGCGACGGCGGGCCAACGTGGGATTGGAATCGAATCGAGGGGACGCACGAAGCGCCCTTTCCTCGGGGCGGTGAGCGATACGAGGCGCGCGGTGGGAGGGGCGCGTCTACGAGCGATCGGCGGCGGGGCCGATCAGTCGCGAATCGGAATCGTGTAGATCTCGGAGTAGAGCTCGCGGCCGGCGGTGCCGGTCGCCTTGAAGTAGAACCGCGCCTGCCGGGCGGCGTTTCGCGTCACCTCCGGAGGAAGCAGCGCCGCGAACGTGCGCTCCCCTTCCTCCAGACGCGTCATCCGTTTCGCCTGGAACGATCCACCGGGGGCCGCCGCGTAGAGCCAGAGCGCCATTGAAGGGTCCCATTCCCGTTCGGGGAGCGCGATCGTCATGGGGGACGGATTCGCGATCGAGTAGGAAACCGGCGGCTCGAACCGAAGCGGCTCCTCCGATCGCGCGCCGAACTCGGCGGTCACGAAGTGCTCTCCGCCCGGCTTCACATCGAGAATGGAAACCTGCGGCGGGAAATTCCGGCGCACGACCCGCACGCTGTGCGTCCCGGGCTTCAGGTCCAGGGAGAGTGGCGTCGCGCCGCGGGCGAGTCCGTCCACCCAGACCGGCTCGTTCCGACTGGCTTCGAACCCGGCGTCGGTGAGAAGCGCCGAGCGAACCGTGAGCCGCCCGTTCTCGGGGATCGCGCCCGGATTCCCCACCAGCTCGACCGGCGCGTCGCGCAGCACGTCCACCTCCTGCGCGGTGGCGCCGATGCCGGGGCCGCCGAATCGCACGAGATGGCGCCCGACCACGACGCGATCGAGCGAGAGCGGCGTCGTTCCGATGTAGGTCCCGTCCAGGTACACGTCGAGAACGCGCGCCGGCTCCGCCGATCGGAACGAAAGCGAGCCGTGGATCGCCGGGTGAACGACGAGGCTCGTTCCCGCCGCGATCTCGAGCGTGTCGCGCCAGGTGCCGCCGGCACCCCAGTCCACTTCGATCCGATGAATTCCCGCGCCGAGCGCCACCGATGAGATCGGCGTCTTTCCTTCGAGCGCGACTCCGTCCACCCGCACCAGGGCCCCGGACGGATCCGAGAGGAAATCGACCGAGCCCTGGACGGGCGCGACGGCGACGGACGTACGTCCGGTCTCCCCCCGCGGATTCAGGATGCCGGGAAGAATGGCCCGGACGAGGAGCGCGAGCGCGATGATCGCGAGCGCGCCGCCCACGATCAACGCGAGCGGCTCGTACCAGGGACGCTCCTCGTCCACGGGCGCGAGGGTCGCGGCGCGTGGAGTCGGCGGCTCGGCGCTCGGCGCGCGTTCGCGCGAGGACTCCACGGCCGGCGACACGTCCGCGGTCGATTCCGGCGCGACGTCCGCGCCCTCGAGGGACGCGTGCTCCTCCTCGAGCATCGGCGCGATCCGCTCGAGCGCCTCACCCGACCCCTCTCCCTCGACGAACGTCTCGTCCTCGATCGACGCGTCCTCCTCGATCGACGTGCGGCCGGTGACCGCACCGGGAAGGCCGGGGGGAAACGCCGTTTCCGAATCCGAAACGGTGACCGGGGCCGCATCCGTTTCGAGCGCCTCGAAATCGACGTCGGAGAGCGCTTCCTCGGGAACGAGCGGCTCGATCTCGAGCGTCGCGCGTTCGTCCTCCTCGAGCTCGACCGTCGCGCCCGCGGGAGGCGGCAAGGCTTCCGCCCGCGCCGCGAGGGTCGCGTCTTCGTCGGCGTCCAGAACCCGGAGCGCGACGCGGCCACGATCGCTCGCGCCCTCGATTCCCGCGCGAAGGAGTTGCGCCCCGTCGCGGGCCGACCCGAGATCGCGCGTCAACGCCGCGAGCTCGCCGTCCCGAAGCGGCCGCGTGGAGAGAAGGTAGAGATCGCCCGCCCGCGGCTGGAGGGGCACGACTTCGATCCGCACCTGCGGCTCGGACCCGAGCGCGCCCTTGGGCGGACCGGCGACCGCCTCGTCGGCGCCCCGCTTGAGGCGGGACAAGAGGCCGTCGCGATACCGAAGGCAGGGGCAATCTCCCGCGGAGATCGCCACCCCGTCGTCTCCGGAGAGCAGCACGACGATCGCCGAGATCCAGGCGCGGTCCGATTCGGGCCGTCGCATCAACTCCGCGTGGATCGAGCGGATCGCGCCGATCATCCGCTTGAGCGCCGGCTCGTTCGAATCGCCTCCGGTGGCGAGCGCCACCGTGAGCTTTTCCCGAACCCAGATGGTGGGATCGATGACGTCCGTGAGCGCCATCGATCCACGGGCCACCAATGCAAAGCCCCGATCTGCGTCCAGGTGCGCGAGCGCGCCTTCGCGATCAGGGCTGCGGGCGAGTCCGACGATGCGGAGCTGGCTGCCGATTTCCGCGTTCATTGGTTCGCAGAATAGGTCTCTCCTCGGCGCCCTGTCAACGCGGCGATCATCCATTGATGGCACATCACTTGCGTTGCTAAGGCTCCAGTGGGAGTTGGGGCTTCGTGAAATTGAGGTTGAGCGGCAGAAATGGCTCGATACAACGGTTGCCGCTTGCAATTTGCACGGACCGTCGCTAAGGTGCCACGGTTCCTGCCGGCAATCGTTCGACCCCCGGACTCCCGTAGACCACCGATCGGGTGGAATCACCCATGAAGGCTCGACCCGATCGATGATGGATTCACGCGCTGGAGGGATCCGTTGAGCACAAGCCGCTTCGACCCCAGCACCATCCGGGCGTTGATCGTGGTGGCGGCCTGCACCCTGTGGGTGCACGCGGCCGCCGCGGACGCCACGTCGCTTGGCCCCGATGGCCCCGGATGGGCCGTATTCGAGCCCAACCTTCCTCATCCCTCCGCTTCCGCCGATGAGGTTCAGATCTCGGCGTCCGCCGATCCCCTCGTGTCCGTTCGCGCGAAGGTGAGCCGGGCCCAGGATCTCGCCCAATCCGGCCATGAGCCGGAAGCCCTCGCGCTCGTCCAGGAGGGCGTCAAGGACCTGGACGGGTTCTCGCCGTCCCGGCCGGGCGTCGCGTCGCTTCGGGAGCAGCTGGAACAGGTGCGCGCCGCATGCACCCGCGCGGACCGTGACGATTCGTCCGCACCTGAGACCGTGGCGTCCAAGGACAGCGACGAATCGTCCGACTCGCCGAACCGGCTCAAGCCGGTCGTTCCCGAACAAAATGAGCGCGTCGACAAGTGGATCACCCATTACACCGGGCGCGGCCGCGAGCGCTTCCAGGTCTGGCTCGGTCGGTCGGGCGATTACATGGATCTCCTCACGAGAAATCTCCGCGCCGAGGGCGTGCCCGAGGAACTCGCGAATCTCGTCTTCGTCGAGAGCGGATTCAACATGCGCGCGAAGTCGGTCGCCCGCGCCGTGGGGCCATGGCAGTTCATTCGCGGCACGGCGAAGCTGTTCGGCCTGGAGATGACCCCGTATAAGGACGAGCGCCGCGACCCCGAGCTGGCGACGCGCGCGGCCGCGCGCTATCTGCGCCGCCTCTATGGAATGTTCGACGGCTCCTGGCCCCTCGCCCTCGCCGCGTACAACAGCGGAGAAGGAACCGTTCAGCGGGCCATCCGGCGCCAGAAGACCACGGACTTCTGGTCCCTCAAGCTGCCGCGCGAGACGCGCGAATACGTGCCCCAGTTCATGGCGGCGATGGCGATCGCATCCGATCCGGAGCGATACGGGTTCCAGGTGCCGGAGAATTCCCCCTGGAAGACGGACCACGTGCTGGTCCGCGGCCCGGTGGATCTGAAGCTCGTGTCGAAGGTGACGGAAGTGCCGCTCGAGGAGCTCGAGCGCCTGAATCCGATGATCGTGCGCCACCGCGCGCCCGCGGACAAGGAAGGGACGACGCTTCGCGTGCCGCACGGAGCGGGCGACGAAATGCAGGCGGCCCTCGACACCGGCTATCAGCCGAAGCCGCTCACGAAGCGCGAGCTCCGGTCCGCGGCGTCGGCCCATCGGCTCGAGATGAAGTCGTCGCGCCGGCACCGCGGCCGCTCCGGCACGGTGGTCGTGCGCCGCGGCGACACGCTCTCGGAGATCGCGGCGCGGTATGGAACGAGCCCGAGCCGTCTGGCGCGGCTGAACGGCCTGCCGGCCTCGCGGAACATTCGGGCGGGACAGCGGATTCGGATTCGCTAGGCTCGGTCGGATCGCCCGTCGTCAGGCGCGCTCCAGGACCTCCCCCGTAGGAACTCCCCCCGAGGGAAAATCCTCCTCCACCAGGTCGGGCGCGATGCGCGCGTTTCGGCCGATCGCCGTGCCTTCCGGGATTCGGGTCGCCTTCCCCACGATCGTGAGCCCCTGGAACAGGTGCTCGGGGCATCCGCGGTTGGGAGACGTCGCTTCGCCATGGCCGACCACGGCGCCCCGGCCGACGTGCACGCGCTTGTCGAAGATCGCTCGGTCGACCGTGGCCGACGGCCCGATCCAGGATTCGCCCATCACGATCGAATCCCGCACGACCGCTCCCTCCTCGACGACCACGCCCGGGAATAGCACCGATCGCTCCACGGTGCCGTTCACGATCGTTCCGTGCGTGACGATCGAGGAACGGACGCTGGCGCGGGGCCCGAGGCGCGCCGGCGGATTCTCGGTGCTCGGCGTGAAGATGGGCCAGCGCGAATCCTCGAGCGGAAACGGCGGGTCGCAGGACAGGAGATCCAGGTTCGCCTGGTAGTAGGAATCCAGCGTTCCGATGTCCTGCCAGTAGCCCGGAAAGCTGTAGGAGAGCACGCGGCCGCCGTCGACCAGCGCCGGAAGAATGTTCCTTCCGAAGTCGTGCGGCGTATCCCGCTCGGCGTCCTTCCACAGCTCCTGGCGGAGCGCCGCGCACCGAAACACGTAGACACCCATCGAAATCCGACCGGACGGCGGATTCTTCGGCTTCTCGAGGAACCCCGTGATCCACCCGGCAGCGTCCGTTCGCACGACGCCGAACTGCGACGCCTGTTCGAGCGGCACCTCGGCGACGGCCACGGTCGCGTCCGCGCCGCGCTCCAGGTGGGCCTCGATCATCGGCCGATAGTCCATCCGATAGACGTGGTCGCCGGAGAGGACCACCACGTGCTCCGCATCGCGCTCGTCGATTCGCGACCAGTTCTGCCAGACGGCGTCGGCGGTCCCACGGTACCAATCGTTTTCCAGCCATCCCTGGAACGGCTGAAGGAGCTCGACGCCGCCGCGCTTTCGATCGAGATCCCACGGGCGGCCGATGCCGATGTGATCGCGAAGCGACAGGGGACGGTACTGGGTCAGGATCCCGATGTCGAAGATTCCGGAGTTCACGGCGTTCGAGAGCGTGAAATCAATGATGCGGTACTTGCCTCCGAACGGGACGGCGGGCTTCGCCCGCTTCTCCGAGAGGAGGCAGAGCCGGCTCCCGAGGCCGCCCGCGAGGATCATCGCGTAGGAGACGTGACTCATCCGCGCCTCAGGGCACGCGCGCGGAGATAAGAGCCGGGGGGGATCTCGCGGACGGCGAAGTCGGATTCGCGAACGCCCATGTCGACGATCGTGTTCCGCCCGATTCGGCTTCCGGCCGGTACCTCGGCGCCCTTTCCGAGCACGGTCAAGCCGGAGCTCAGGTCGTGCGGGAATTCCCGGTTCGGGATCGACTCGCCCATGCCGACGATCGCCCCCTCCCCAATCCGGGCCCCCTTGTCCACGATCGCCCGGGACACGACGGCGCGCGGGAGGATGCGCGTGTCGTGAAGGACGATCGAGTCCTCGACGACGGCCCCCGCGCCAACGTGCACGCCCGGAAAGAGGATCGAGCGCCGCACCGTGCCCTCGATGCGGGCGCCGTGCGCGACGAGGCTCATGGACGCGTCCCCTTCGCCCAGGACGATCGCCGGGGCCCGGTCCTCGCTGGGAGTGTAGATCGGCCAATCGTGGTCGTGAAGGTTGAGCGCGGGCACGGGCTTCAGGAGCTCCTGGCTGGCTTCGAAGTACGCGTCGATCGTGCCGACGTCCCGCCAGAACGAGTCGAGCGGCTCCGCGTCCACCGACTCCCCCGCCGCGATCATCGGCTGAATCACGTCCCGCACGAGGTCGGGCCCCAGGTCCGGCGCGTCGAGCCGTTCGCGGAGATCTCGAGCCCGGAAGACGTAGATGCCGGCCGAGATCTCCGCGCCGTCCGGCTTCGCGGGCTTCTCGTTCAACGAGCGGACGCGCCCGTGCCCGTCCGCGGACACGTACCCGTAGCGCTCGGATTCGAGGTTGGGCGCCGTGACCGTCACCATGGTGAGGGCCGCGCCCCGCTCCTCGTGCCGCGCGATGAGCGGACCGTAGTCCATCTTCGTGACGAGGTCGCCCGAGAGAACGAGGATGTGTCGCGCCTGCGCGTCGGCGATGACGTTCCGATTCTGGACGAGCGCGTCCGCCGTCCCCCGATACCAGTTGGTCTCGCGCTGGCGAACGTACGGTTGGAGAAGGCGCACGCCGCCGTCGCGGCGGTCGAGATCCCATGCCCGGCCGATGCCGATGTGCCCGTGGAGCGACATCGGAGCGTACTGGGTCAGGATGCCGATTCGATAGAGGCCGGAGTGGACGCAGTTGGAGAGGCTGAAGTCGATGACGCGGTACTTGCCGCCGTACGGGAGCGCGGGGGCCGTGCGAAGGCGGCCGAGCGGATGGAGGCGCTCGCTCTTTCCCCCGGCGAGGATCAGGACAAGGATCGGCGGGTTCACGAAGGGTCGCGCGCCTCCTCGCGCGGCTTCACATCGCTAGAATGCGTACGACAGAGAGACGCGGTGGCTGGAATCGAGGTCGCGGTGGTCGAGGTAGGCGTAATCCATGCCGAAGCGCCGGACCCGAATTCCGCCGCCCGCCGAGAAGTTTCGCGCCTCCATTCCGGCCCGGAGCGCGACCCGTCGCTCGATCCAATACTCGATGCCGGGATGGAACTCGAACGTGACGCCCCCGAGGTGCGCCTGGCTCGAGAGGCGCTCGTCGGAGAACCCGACCTGGACGTCGAGCGCCGCGGTCACGACGTGACGCCGGTTTCCGAAGTCCCGCGTCTTCGCGCCCCCGATTCGAAGCGACGGGGCGATGAATTCGTTCGTTCCGGTATTCCAGAGAATGCGGGTCGTGGTCGCGTCGCTCAGCTTGGCGCCCATCGACCAACCCTTCGGCCCGATCCACAGCACGCCCGCGTCGAGACCGAAGCCGTTCGATCGAAGGCTGTCCCCGAGCCATTGCCGGATCATCTTGAAATTGCCGCCGACCGAGAACCCCGGGCGAACCTCCCGCGCGTAGCTGATCAGGAGCGCGACGTCGTTGTCGCTGTTGAAAATGAAACGGCTCTCGTCCACGACCAAACGGTCGTCCGGATAGTCGAACTTCCCGTTCCCGTTCTGGTCGAGGATCTCGAGACCGCGGGTATCCGGAATGTCGTCCACGCCCAAGCGGATGAACGAGAACCCGAGCGATTGGCGCGCCTTTCCAGGATCCCCGATCGGCATCGAGTAGGAGAGGAAGTCGTACTTCACGATCGAGCCGAACTGTTCCGCGTGCATGGCCGTCGCTTCGCGGAGTCGAAGGGTCGCGAGTCCGGCCGGGTTCCAGTAGGCGGCCGTGCCGTCGTCGGCGAGGCCGACGAACGCGCTCCCCATTCCCAGGGCCCGGGCACCGACGCCGATGCGGAGGAATTCGCCGGCGTAGCGGGTCGCGAGCGCGGGGGTGGGAAGGAGGAGCCCCCAAACCAGCGCCGCCGAGCCTGCGCGCAGGAGCGTGGCCGTTCGGGTCCGCGCTGTTCGATCCATGGCGCTTCCTCGATTCATGATCGGTCTTTTCGGCGTGAAGTCCGCTCCGTGGACGGGATAACCCGAGAACCCCTCCGGGTGCGGTGGAGTTCCTGGCGGGGTCCCCTCAGGACGCCGCGCTGCGCCGCCGGGCCCGCGCCGGTTCGTCGTTGTCCGCCGCCGGAAGCCGACGGAGGGCACGCCACGCCACGTACTGCTCCACCAGATCCCGGTCTTCGTCCACCAGATCCGTGAAGTAGCACGCGAGCTCGTATCGGGGCCGCTGCTTCGCGCGCTCCGATTCCTCGCAGCGAACGATGATGCCCTCCACCTTGAGCATGCGCTCCCGGCGAAGCCGGCGTCCGAAGGGAGGAAGGAGGATGGTCAGCGACACCTTGGTCAGCGGTGAGAGGAACGCACGGCTCAGGAATTGGATCCCGCTCGTGGAAAGGTTGATGCTCTCCGTCGTCAGGACCGCGGCCTCCTCGAGGCCCGATACCTGCATGGCGAGTTTGGCCGTGATTCGCGGGGCCTGGCGCCGTTCGCGCGTCAGCTTGGTCATCTTCTTCTCCTTCGCGGGACCCGCCCCGCGCGCGTTCGAGCCGCGCTCACTTCCGCTTCTTCCGAAAACGCCCCGCCGCCTCGAACCTCGGCGCCCGGTGTTTCCCCCGGCGTCCCTTGGTCGGGATCGCCAATGCCAACTCGACTTCGCGCCGGGCCAGGTCGGCCCGCGCCACCATTACTTGAAGCGGATCCCCCAGGCCAAAGCGCCGGCGCGAGTTCCGCGAGCGAAACGAAAACCCGTGATCCGCCAGAACGAGCGTCGGATCGCCGGTCGCCCGCTTCGGGAGGAAGCCCTCGATCCTCCACTCTTCGAGCGTCACGAACAGGCCGTTCGGCGTCAGTCCGGAAACGAATCCGCGCGTTTCCTCCCCGATCCTCGACAACGCGAATCGGACCGCCTTCCGCCGCGTGACGCCCCGCTCGGCGTCGTCCGCCGCGACCTCCGCGTTCGACGCCTGCGCGGCCACCGCGGCGCTCAACCATCCCTTCGCGAAGGTCCACGGATCGCCGCGCGCCGCTTCCGCGCCGTCGAGCAGATACCGTCGAACGATGCGATGATTCGCCAGATCCGGGTACCGGCGGATCGGCGACGTGAAGTGGGCGTAGCCCCGCATGCCGAGACCGAAGTGCCCCACGTCCACCAGATCGTACCGAGCCTTCTCGAGCGCGCGCAGCAAGTACAGGTTCAGGAGCCGATCGCGCGGGCTCTTTCCGTGACTCACCCACCGGCGAAGCTGCTTCGCGTCGGTGATGATCGGAGCGGGGCCCGAGCGCCCCAGATAGCGCGCCGCCTCGAAGAAGGATCGTACCTTATCATAGCGGGGCCGCTCGTGAATTCGATAAAGAAAAGGAAGCTCGCGCGACGCGGCGCGCGAACCGACAATTTGATTCGCGAGAAGCATGAACTCCTCGATCAGGCCGTGCGTCGGGAGCCGGCGATCTTCCACGAACGCCACCGGCTCGCCGCTCGCGTCGAGCGACGCCTTGACCTCGGGCAAGTCGATGTCGAGGCCGCCCTGTTCGAGCCGCCGTTCGCGAAGGCCTCGCGCCAGCCGGTCGAGACCGCGGAGCGCCGCCGGGATCGGTCCGGCGTCTTCCTTTAGGAGGCGTCCCGCCTCTTCGTACGAGAGAGAGGCCGCGCTTCGGACGACCCCCTCCACGATTTGCGCCCCCAGATAGGACCCGTCCGCGCCAAAGGAGGCGACCACGCTCAGGGTGAGCCGGTCCTGCCCTTCGCCCAAGCTGCAGAGACCTCCCGAGAGTGAAGGCGGCAGCATGGGAAGCACGCGGTCGGCGAGGTAGACGCTCGTGCCGCGCTCCTGCGCCTCCGCGTCGAGGGCGGTTTCGGGACGGACGTAGTGCGTGACGTCGGCGATGTGGATGCCCACCTCGCAGGCGCCGCGCTCCGGATCGCCGTGGAGCGAGAGCGCGTCGTCGTGATCCTTCGCGTCGACCGGATCGATCGTGAAGACGAGCGCGTCCCGAAAGTCGGTCCGACCTCGGATCGCGCGGGACACCGAGCTCTCGTCGTGCGCCGCGGCCTCCGCTTCCGCCACGGGATCGAACTCGACGCGAAGCCCCTCCTCGAGGGCGACCATCAGGCTGTCCTCGGTGGGATCGTCGTGTTCGAAGATCGCGTCCACCCGCCCCACGGGCAGCTCCGACGGAGCCGGATCGAGGCGAACCAGGACGCGTCCCTCTCGGGGAACGCTCTTCCGCCCATGTAGCTCGAGGCGAATTTCCGCCGGATATTCCGGCCGGTCGGGGCAGAGGATCGTCGCCCGTCCGCGGGCTTCGATCGTGCCGACGATCCCGTACGGGGTGCGCTCGAGGACCTCGAGGATTTCGTGCGCGTCGCCCTGCTCACGCGTCTCCAGGTAGCCGACGCGAACCCGGTCCCCATGGAGGGCGTCCGCCATCGCGGACGGCGGAATGAAGAGGTCCTCGGATTCCCCTTCGACCCGAACGAATCCGTACCCGAACCGGGTGCGATGGAGACGGCCGACCATCGTGCGCGATCTCATGCTCTCCCCGCGGACAATGAAGACGGCCCGGGCGTCCTGGTCGAGGACGCGCCGGGCCGAAACGATTCAATGCGGTGGGGCGCCTGCCGCGCCACCTTTCGCCCTGCTACCGAAGCTTCTTCTTGTGCCGGTCGCGGCGCAACCGCTTCTTGCGCTTGTGCGTCGCGATCTTCTTCCGCTTCCGCTTCTTTCCGCTTCCCATCGGTCTCCTTCGGTTTCAGGACTGGACGCGGTCAGTCACCGCCGCGGACTTGCCCCTTGAGCTCGTTGGACGCCTTGAACACCGGAACCAGCTTGGCTGGGACCATGACTTCGGCGCCGCTGCGCGGATTTCGCGCCTTGCGCGCCTTGCGCTCACGCACTTTGAAGGTCCCGAAGCCGCGAATCTCGATATGCTTGCCCTCGCTCAACGCGCGAGAGATCGCATTCAAGAGCTGGTCCACAATGGTGGCCGTCTCGCTCTTGGATATCTTCGTCTTTACCGAGATCTCGTCGACCAGGTCGGCCTTGGTCATGAATTCCTCCCTGTCACTCCTGGATCGGCTGGTCTCGCCAGCCGTCTGCAATCTAGCATCCTCGGTTCCCCGCGTCAATTACCGGAGGCGGTACTCCAGCCGGGGACCCTGGGACGAGAGTCCGGTGACGCTCCCGACCTGTCCCAGTTTCTCGTCCAGGAAGGACCAGACCGAGACGCGCCGGCGCTCCTTTCGAACGACGTAGGGACGCCCCTCGATCCCGGCCATGCGGCCGGCGAGGCGGATCGAGTCGTCCAGATCGCCCATCTTGTCCACGAACCCGTATTCGAGCGCCTGATCGCCGGAGAAAATGCGCCCATCGGCGAGCGGTAGGATCTCCGAGCGTTCGAGACCGCGACCTTCGGAGATCGCGTCCACGAACTGCTCGTAGACGTTGCCGAGCACCTGCTCGAGCAGATGGCGCTCCTCGTCGGTCATCGGCCGGGACATGGACCCGATGTCCTTGAACTTGCCCGTCTTCACGACGTCGAACCGGAGGCCCACCTTCCGGAAGAGCTCCTCGGTGTTCGGGAAGGTCATGATCACGCCGATCGAGCCCGTCAGCGTTCCGGGGTTCGACACGATCGAGTCGGCGGCGCAGGCGACGTAGTAGGCGCCCGACGCCGCGACCCCGCCCAGGGACGCGACGACCGGCTTTCCGGCGTCTCGGACGCGCCGCACCGCTTCGTAGATCTCCTGCGACGCGGCCACGCCCCCGCCCGGGCTGTCCAGCCGGACCACGACCGCGCGAACGCTGGAGTCGCGTTCCATCCGGTCGAGTTGGTCCACGACCGGTTCCGACTCCTCGATGCCCCCGACGACCTCGACGAGCCCCACGCGCCCGGAGAGCGAAGACAAGGACGGACGATCTCCGCTCAGGGCCATGTTCACGACGAAGAAGGCGACTGCGATGACGGCCACGGTCCCCGCGAGGAGGAGCGCGCAGCCCAGGATTACGCGTTGGCGCGCCACGCGAAGGTCTCCGGGATGGGGCGGGTGCGGCGAAAGGTCCGAATGAACCTAACAGAGGGAGTGTGCGGATTCAAATGCGGCAAGGCGCCCGGAGTTGCCTCCGGGCGCCGCCTGCGGCCCATGCGGGCCAAGAACTGCTCCCCACCAGTGTCGTGCACCCAGTTCCGGTGAAACTGCGTCGTCTCGTCGAGGGGATCAGCTCAGGACCGGGCGATTCTCGCGAGCACGGCAGGGAACATCGTGTCTCGGTCTTCGGTTGTCCTTCAGCGCGCCGATTGCTCGTCGCGTCGCTGATCTACTATGGCAACCGCTGTGCCGGACTGGCCCGCGTGCCCCGGAAAGGTCGTGAAAATATGTGCCAATGTAAACATAATAATTACAATATGTTATAATGATTACATGAGGCTATTTGAGAGCCTTCTGCCGGACCCACTGCCGGAGTGGCGGTCGAGCGGCGAACGGAGGGTGCCGTTTGGGGGTGCCCCCTCAGGGGGCCGGGGGATATCGCTCAGGAACGCGGGGGCGCTATTCCTCGAGGAGGGACCGGCCGGTCATTTCCCGGGACGGGCGGAGTCCCATGAGGGCCAGCAGCGTGGGTGCCACGTCGGCCAGGATGCCGCTCCCAATCCGGTGCGGCTCGCCTCCGGCCACGAGCAACGGAACCGGGTTCAACGTGTGGGCGGTGTGCGGGCCCCCCGTCGCCTCGTCGATCATCTGCTCGGCGTTCCCGTGATCCGCGGTCACGAGGGCCACCCCACCCCGCTTCGCGACCGCTTCCAGCACTCGACCCAAACACTCGTCCACGGTCTCCACGGCGGTGATCGCCGCCGGGATGATGCCCGTGTGGCCCACCATGTCGGCGTTCGCGAAATTCAAGACGAAGAACCCATCGACCCCGGTCCCGAGGCGCTGAACGAGCGCATCCGTCACCTCGCGCGCGCTCATCTCGGGCTTTAGATCGTACGTGGCGACCGGGGGCGACGGGATGAGCAGCCGCTCCTCCGCCGGAAACGGGGTTTCTTCGCTCCCATTGAAGAAGTAGGTGACGTGCGCGTACTTCTCCGTCTCGGCGATCCGGAATTGTCGGAGCCCCGCTTCGCTCGCGACCTGCCCGATCGTCCCCGCGAGCGGCTCGTCGGCGAAGAGGACCGGGTACGGGAAGGTCTCGTCGTATTCGGTCATGCAGGCGTAGTGAAGATCCAGGGGGGCTTCCGGACGCTCGAACTCCCGAAATTCCGGATCGCAGAGCGCGCGGCTGATCTGCCGCATTCGATCGGGCCGGAAATTGAACGCGACGACCGCGTCGCCGCGTTGGATCCGCCCTTCGGTGCGGCCGGACACGACCGTCGGCTTCACGAACTCGTCTCCTTCCCCGCGCTCGTACCCCTGCTCCAGGGCCTCCGTCGGCGAAACCGCTCGCTCCCCCGTCCCCTCGACCATCGCGCGATAGGCGCCTTCCGTTCGGGGCCAGCGCTTGTCGCGGTCCATCGCGAAGTACCGGCCGGAAACGGTGGCGATGCGGTGCCGCCCGAGCGAGCGGAGGAGGGATTCGGTCGACTCGAGCGAGGGCCGGGCGGACCGGGGCGCCGTGTCGCGTCCATCCAGGAACGCGTGCACGACGATTCGAGGCACGCGCGCCGCCGCCGCCGCGCGGATCATCGCGTGAAGGTGGCGCTCGTGACTGTGCACGCCGCCCGGCGAGAGGAGTCCGATGAAGTGGAGCGCGCGGCCCTCGCCCAAGGCGTGAGCGAACGCCGCCTGGAGGACGGGATTCGACGCGAGGGTTCCGTCGAGCGCCGCCTTGTCGATTCGCGTGAGGTCCTGGTAGACGATCCGCCCCGCGCCGAGGTTCAGGTGACCCACCTCGGAATTCCCCATCTGTCCGTCGGGGAGTCCGACCGCTTCGCCGCAGGTCGTGAGCGTGGCGCTCGGGTAGCGCGCGAGGAGCGCGTCCATGACCGGCGTGCGCGCAAGTCGGACGGCGTTTCCTTCGGTTCTTGGATTGAGGCCCCAGCCGTCGAGGACGATGAGGCCCGCGAGGCGTCCGTTTCCGGCGGGCATGAGCGGGCTAGCCTAGCACACGCCGGGCCGACGCCGGTCGGCCCAGGAAGACCGCGACGATCATGGACGCGAGCGATCCCACGAGCGGGACCCACACCGGGAACATCCACGCGTGGGGGATCAGGAACACGATGTCCCGGTCGAAGAGCCCGGCTGGAAATGGACTGAGCGCGCGGAGGCACGCGTAGTAGAACGCGTCCCAGACGCCGAAGATCCAGAGCCCGCGGGCGATCCCCTCGCGCGCGCCCGGCCGGCCCGCGAACGCGACGGCGGCGATCATCACGAGCGTCGCCGCCTCGCGTCCCTGCTCGAGAAGGAGCCCATCGGGCGGGATCGGATGGAAGGGAGCGCGCCACCCCTCGGGAAAATAGAGCTTCTTCAAGAAGAGCACGGTCGCGGCCTCGGCGAAAGCGAACGCGAGCGCGAAGGCGCTGATCGCCCACCATCGGAATCGCGTCACGATGCCATCCCCCCCGCCGGTTGCGGCACCGCGATCCCAATTTCCTGAAAGGTGCCCGCGCGAGCCGCACCGCCGAACGCGGACTGGAGCGCGGCGAGGAGGCGCACGCGGAAGGCGGCCGCGTCGGGCGGCACCTCGGCCAGGTCCGCGAGGGAGCGGGCGTGATCCCGGATGGCGGCCAGCGCCGCCTCCGGGTCGTCCCGGAAACGGGCCACGTCTCGGTGACGGGACGAGAGAGGGACGGAGGCGTGGCTCAAGGCGCCCCCCCTCGCGAAGCGCGACGCGATGCCGGCCACCTTGTGCGCGCCCACGCGGACCTCGCCCGCCGCCATTCGCGCGAAGCACGGATTCGTTCCGGGCTTCGCCGGCGGCGTTCGCTCGTCGGACGGGGTGACCACCGATCCCAAAAAACCCGTTTCGCCGATCGCCGCCGCGAGCGCGGTCGCGACGAGTTCGGCGAACGCCCGCGGTCCGGCGGCCCAGGGACCGGGCACGGAGGCCGCCACCGCGAAGGTCACCTCCCCGTCGTGGAGCACCGCGTCCCCGCCCGTCGGACGGCGCACGACCGCGACGCCCGCGTCGGCGAGGGCCGCCGCGTTCCATCCGCGCGGAAAGGGCTCGGCACGGCCCAGCGTCAGCGTCGGCCGATCCCAATCGTAGGTGCGGAAGGCGACGCGGCCCGGAGAGGCCGAGGCCCACGCGAGGAGTGCCGCGTCGATGTCCATTTGGACCAGGCCCGGGAGGGTCGTATGCGGCAGACGGATCGCGGCGGGGTTCGGCGGCACGGCGGGACGCCTAGAAGCGGACGAGGCCGGCCCAGTTGTCGAGCAGGAACATGACCCGGCCGACCAATAGGGAGACGCGCGCCATCACGGTGTATCCGTACGACGCGCCGAAGCTCACCATCAGGAAGTAGACGCCGACCTTCGCGATGCCGCCGACCGCGCCCTCGTGCTCCTTCGAGAAGAAGAAGAAGACGAGCGTCGCGAGGAGCCCGAGGACGAGCAGGGTGTTGTTGAACGACGTGAGCGGGTCCCCCGCCACCCAGAACGGAAGGATGCTGCCGCCCACCTGCTGCACGAGATCGCTCTGACCGAACCCGGTGATCCGGAGCGCCGGGTAGACCCCGAGAATCGTGGCGATCGACCACCGCGACAGCCAGTCCCCCCGCGGGAAGAAGCGCGAGAAGAGGAACAGGGACAGCACGAACGGAATGATCAGGAGGAAGTTCCGACCCTCCCCGAAGTGTCCGAAGAGCGGAACCAGGAGGTTCGGCTTGATCGACGAGAAGTACGTGAGCACGACGTAGTACCCGGCGGACACGCCGACGAAGAGGTGCTCGCAGAACTTGTAGACCGGGTTGTCCCGGTAGAGGAACGAGAAGATCCCGAGCGTGAGGAGCGCCGCGACCCAGACGCCGATGTCCTGGCTCATGTGCATCGTCTAGGCCCTCCTCGCCGGCTGCTTCCCGATGAACGCCAGGTTCCCGAGAAGGATCATGAGAGCGATGAAGACGTGGGCCAGCGATTGCGCGTCCATGCCGCGCATGGCGAGCGCGGGCCGGTTGATCAACGCCTCGTACTCCGCCGCGCCCGCCATCCCGCCGAGGAGTCCGTGGAGCTGGCCGGTCTGGAGGTACGGGTAGTACTCGGGCGCGCTCACGGCGGTCACCCCGGCCACCATCGGGAGGTGGTACCGGGAGACGACCTGCTGCACCCATTCCTTCGTGCCCGGAAAACCGGCGCTCACGTTCACGAGGAGCGAGAACTGTTCGTAGTTCTGGATGCCCTTCATGACCGGAATCTCGGAGACGGGGATCCCGCGACGGTCGACCGGGAACGTGCGCGGAATGCTCGACCCCATCGAGGACATGACCAGCTCGTTCCCCGTCTTGTATCCGAGGTTCACGTAGTCGACGCCCTCCTTCTTTCCGAATTCGGCCCCCACCAGGTGCAGCACCTGATCCGTGAGCGGCGGCCCCGCCGGGTAGAGCGCGAGGGCGATGATCTTCATGTTCCGCCGCATGAGGTGGCGCGCGGCGGCGAGGTGCATCGGGTAGTTCTCCGCGATCGTGCTCGGGTCGTAGTCGCCGGACAGGAGAACGGTCGACCCCTCGGGCAGCTTCTCGATCGCGTCGTAGAAGCCGCGCGAACGGGGGCTCGGTTCCACGGGCGCGATGTGGAAGCCGAACGCAAGGGGCAGGATCACCAAGAGGCCCACCGCGAGGAAGATCCAGCGGCGATCCAGGCTGGCGATCGACGCGAGGTTCACGAGCCCTCCCCGCTGCCGTAGGTCTTTTCCATGCCGAGGATGAGCCGGATGCCGGTCGCCATGACCCCAAGGGCCGCGCCGATCAGAATCCCCCGCTTCGCCGCGTTTTGCGGCACTTCCATGAGCCAATCCGCGGCCGCGGGAATGATCGGGTGGATCGCGTTCCCGATCGGCACACGGCCGATCATCAGGATGAACGCCGCGATCGCCAGGAGGAGCGCCTCGAACGAACGAATCCGGAAAGCCCGGAAGGCCGCCGACGCGATGAAGAACGCGAGGAGCGCGAACATGGTCGCCGACATCGGCGAGTAGACCCGGTTGTACATCCACTGGAACTTCGAGCCGTCGTCCGAGTACTTGACCCCCTCGGAGAATCCGATCGCCATCATGCCCAGGAGTCCCGCCAGGAGCACGATCTTGAAGGGCCAGTCGGGAGACTTCTGGCTCACCTGCTGCGTGTTGATCCGGAGCAGGTTCGCCACGCCGAGGACGTACGTCGCGCCGACGATCACGATCACCCACTGCTGGATGTCGTCGTAGAGGAGACGCACGGCGGGGTGCGGGACGAAGAAGCCGATCAGGCAGAAGAGCCCGGTGATCAGCGTGATCAGGACCGGAATCTCGCGCTTCACGCGTTCGTCCTCATTGCGTCGAGAACCAGGCGCCCAGGCTCGGATTGCCGAACGTGGAGAGAACGCATCCCAGGGCGATCACGATGATGAGCACGAGCTTGACCGTATCCGCCGACTTGAGGCTCCCGAGGAGGAGCGGGTCGTTCGAGAGGAGCGCGCTCGCGGCGTAGTACTCCTCGCCGATGAGCGTGTAGTCGCAGGCCACGACGAAGAACGGCATCTGGTGCACGTTCGCGGTGCCGGCGATCTGGATCGCGCCGATGGAGTGGCCCGTCTCCGCCAAGAGCAGGGACTCGGCGAAGAACGCCCCCAGGAGGAGGTTCGCGGCCGGACGCTCGCGAAGCATCATCCCGTTCACCGCGGCCACGTACGCGAACTGCTCGGACGTCAGGTAGCGGACCATGTCCGCCTGGTACGCGTCGGCGCGACCGACGTCCTGGTACCCGGACTTCACCACCTCGTCGGCGACCGTGTAGACCGCGGGCGAGTTGGTGGGCACCGAGAGCTTGGTCTCGTACTTGGCCGTGAGCCGGGACACCTGGGCGAGCAGGATCATGCTCGCGATGGTCTGGATGTCGTCGATGTCCTGGACCCCGGGGACGTAGAGGACTCCCTTTCCCATCTCGGTCGCGCGGCCGATCGCCTCTTCGATCGCGACGAGTCCGGGGATCTTCCGGAACGTCCAGCGGCGACCGCGGTGAGCCTGGTTGATCGTGTAGAAGAGAACGATGAAGAAGAGGGCCGTGACGACCAGCACGTTGGCCTTCGTCGAATCGAGCCAGTCGGGCGAGGGAACGACGGGGCTGGAGACATCCGAGTCGCGGGGCGGATCGGCTGGATCCGCGACCAGTTGGTATTCGTAGGACGCGCCGTTCGTCAGGGCATCGGCCTCGTCCACGTAGCGCGCCAGGGCGCCGTCGAGGGTGACCACCGGCGCGAAGGCTCCGCCTCGTTCCCGCCGCACGAGGATCCACCGCGCGGGGTGCTGCTCGGGGGGAGTCCAGGTGAGGGTGACGCTCTTCCCGCCGTCGTTCGGGGTGTCCTTTGCTTCGATCGGAAACGCGGCGGCATCGACCGCGGAGACGGCGACCAGGACCACGAGGCTCGCGAGGAGCCATCGGAGCCTGAAGCGAGAATGGGCCGGACGGGCGGTGGCGTTCAGGGTCTGGCTCCGCGAATCCGAAGCGGGTCCGGGCCTCTGGTGCTGGGCGACTCTACCACGCGGGCGGCGGTCCTCCATACGGGGAGCATCCGACTGAACGCGCATCAGTATGCGCGGGCGCTGCAACGTGTCAAGCGTTGTTGCGCCCGAATCGGGCTACGTTTCGATCATTTCCACGTTGGCGCGAGGAAGCATCGCTCTGGAACCATTGCCAAAGTCGACTTCCAACACGCGCACCTTCGCCTCCGTCTCCAGGGCCACCAGCTCGGGCGGCAGACCCGTCACCTTTCCCAGGCGGCCGAAGTAGGGCTGCCGGATCACGCGAATCTGGGCGCCCACCTCCAGGCCGGCCGGTTCGCCGTCGGAGACCGCCTCGGTGCGGGCCGCCTCTTCGAGACGTGGTGCGATGATTTCAGGTCGAAGCACCCCGGCCCGGATCTGCGTGGCGCCGCTGACGGACACCTTCCGTCCTTCGCAGCCCTTCAGGAGCTCGAAGGTCCGATTCGCCATGGGAATCTCACCGAAGCCTTCGGTCACGACGAGCGTGATCCCCTTCTCCTCGGAGCCCGTGATCGCGACGCCGAGATCGTAGCCGAGGAACTCGCGCAGGTCCTGGTCGTCGAAGCCGCCGATCACGATCGCCTTCACGCCCATCCGCACGGCGTGGAAGAGCGTCTTGGTCGTGACGTGGTTTCCGCCCACCACGACCTTCCCTCGGTGCGCCTCGGTGATCATCGACTCGGTCAGCGTCTCGCCCGGGGCCTTGACCGCCACGTGCAGCTCGCCCGAAGTCTCTCCGCCGACGCCGAAGATCCCCTGGATGAAGGTGCCGCGGGTCTCGACCGTGACGCCCTGGTTCGGATGGACCTCGGCGATCGTTCCGTCGACGTACGCGTCCACTTCGACCGGGATCGGTGGCTCGCGCAGGATCGCCTGGCCGGTCACGCTGGAAACGCTCTCGAGCGTGCCCTCGACCGGAGACGCGGCCTTCGAGCGGAAGAGCCCGAAGAACGACCGGCTCTCCGCGAACACCTCGCCCTTCTTGACCGGCGCTCCGATCGGCTTGATCAGGCAGTCCGACACGTCTTCGGGGAGCACGCCGAGGAGGTTCGCGGCGTTCACGGTCTGGACGTTGCCCGGCAGCTCGGTCCGCGCGACGATCGTGTCGGCCTTCACGGCGTCCCCGACCTTCGAGAGCACGGTTCCCGAGAGCGGGAGCTTCCGCTCGCGCCGAAGGACGGTGAACGCGGTGACCTTGAGTCCCGGCGTATAGGAGTGCGCCACGGCTCAGCTCCTCGCCAAGGCCGCGGGATAGATCCCGAGCGCCTCGTTCCACTGGTTCAATTTCGAGATTCGCGTCGCCCGGTCCTCGGAGAGCGTGAACGGGCGTCGCCCGCGACAGTCGAAGAAGAGCCCGACGACCCCCCCGCGCAGGTTGACGGTCCGCTCGCGGCCCTTCCCCTCGCCCACGTCGAAGGACTTCTCGGGCCGAAGCACCGCCTTCGCGATCTGGCCGTCGGCGAGCGGGATCAGTCGAAGCCCGCCGTAGGGAACGGAGAACTCCTCCCGCTTTCCGCCGGGTAGATCGAGGGCGACGTGGAGAGCCGTCTGTCCTTCCTTTCCGGGACCGACGGGTGCCACGCTCGTGCCGAGACGGATCAGACAGTCCTTCTCGAACACTTGCCGCGCCGCGGTCGGATGCACCGTCGAGAGGACCCCGAGCTGAGGCATCATGAAGATCGAGTCGACGGCCAGCTCGGTGACGTGCTCGGGAAGGAACGCGTCGAGGAGCATCAGCGCCGCCTGGGAGCGGCGCGGCGCATGCGACAGAACGCCGCCGCTTCCGACCAGGAGATCCAGGTGGTCGAGCCGGACCAGCGTCTCCCCGCTCCCGCTCTGTTCGAAGGTGTCGGAGATGGTTCGTTCTTGTTGAACGCCCTTCAGCCCCACGGCGAGCATCTTGTGCTGCTCGAAGGCCAACCGGAGCGCCTCGCGGGAGATCGCCTGCTCGATGATCAGCTCCTCGAGCGACTGTGGAATCGTCGTGGGCCGAATCATCTTGTTCTTGATGCGATTCCGCAGATCGAGCTCGCCGATCTCGAACGGTACCCAGCGGAGAATCTTCGGGAGCCCGGCTTCGGCGAGCACGTTGGAGACGCTGTAGGACATCCCGAGGTTCGCGCTCACGGTCCGGTTGAACACGCCTTGGAAGACCGAGAAGACGTCGGTGGTCGCGCCGCCGATGTCGACGCCCATCACGTTGATCTTCTCCTCGCGCGCGATCGTCTCGATGATGAGGCCCACCGCGCCCGGTGTGGGCATGATGGGAACGGGGCTCCACGTCATCAGCTTCTTGTAGCCCGGCGCATGCGCCATGACGTGCTCCATGAAGAGATCGTGGATGCGGTCGCGTGCCGGCGTCAGGTTCTCGCGCTCGAGGACCGGACGGAGATTGTCGGTGATCACGAGCGCGGTCTTGTCGGCGAGCCGTTCGCGGACGATGTCCGCCGCCTCTTTGTTCCCGGCGTAGATCACGGGCAGCTCGTAGCCGGCGCCGAGCCGTGCCTTCGGCTCCGCGGCGGCCAGGAGCTCGGCCATCTCCGCGACGTGGGACGTCGTGCCGCCGTCAATCCCGCCGGAGAGCAGGATCATGTCGGGGCGGAGCTGGCGAATTCGTTTGATCTTCTCGTGCGGCAGCCGGCCGTCGTTCGACGCGATGACGTCCATCACGATCGCGCCGGCGCCGAGCGCGGCCCGCTGGGCGCTCTCGCCCGTCATGCTCTTCACGACACCCGAAACCATCATCTGAAGTCCCCCGCCCGCCGAGGACGTCGAGATGTAAAGATCCACCCCCTCGTCGCCCTTCTGGGGAGAGATGATTCGCTCGCCGTCCAGGATCTTCCGGCCGGCCAGCTCCTCGACTTCCATGATGGCGTTCAGCACCCCGCGGGTCACGTCCTCGAACGGCGCTTCCACCGTGGTCGGCGCCTCCCCCCGAACGATGAGCCGGTATTCGTCGCCGCGCTTCTCGATCAGGATCGCCTTGGTGGTCGTGCTGCCGCAATCGGTCGCCAGGATGGACCGGAGGGATTCGGGATTCGGCAAGCTCACATCGGTTCCTTTCGGTTGGCGCGCGCCTTCTTTTCCGCGCGCTCACGGTCACGGCGCTCGCGCTCTTCGCGGCGCGCCGATTCGTCCTTCCGCTCGATCGCGACGAGGAGCGCTTCGAAATTCTCGCGCCGCTCCATGAGCGCGGCGAAGCGCTCGTAATCCGGCACCGTGAAGATCGCGCGTACCATCGGCTCGAAGAAATAGAGCGCCTGGCTCCCAACAAAGGAGAGCGGCTTCACGCTTTCCAGAAAGAGGATCGCCGGCACCGTCATCCGGTACCGCACGGTCGCTTCGGCGATCCGCTCGAAGAGCCGGTCGTCCTCCGGCGTGCGCCCGCCCGAATCGGCGGCCTTCGGCACGGCGCCGCCCGCGGACGGCGCGGCGCTCATCTCGCTCCGCCGATCGTCTTCAGATCGTACCGCCGGCGACTTTCCCTTCCACGTACGCCACCACTTGATCGCGATTTCCTCCGAAGACGAGGCGCGCGCCCCGATAGGCGTCGAGCCAATTCTTCCGTTCGAACGGGCTCAGGAAGACCCCCGTCGCGTCCGCCTCGAACCGGCGCATCTCGCTCCACGGCCTCGTGCGGACCATCCCCAAGGACCGGACCTCGAATCCGTCCGCGGAGAGGCGATAGGACGTCGGAAGCAAGAACGACGACACCGAGACCAGGACGAAGAGCGGCGCCGCGACCGACAACACCCGGTCGTGCGTCCCCTGCTGGACCAGGATTCCCAGAACGATCGACGCCCCGAGCAGCACCGCCGCCGCGACGGGCCGCTCCCGGGCGGGCCAGACGCTCCAGCTCAAGTCACTGGCGGCCGCCGTCCGCTCGACTTCACGCGCCACCACCGGCTGCCTCGAGGTCCTGCCACGACAACTTGAGCTCCCGCGCCGCGCGGCCTTCGTCCAGACGGCGCACCGGCGTCGTCGTCGGCGCGCGCTTCAAGCGGTCCGGGTCCTCGCTCGACTCCCGATCGATCGTCAGGAGCGCGTCGGCGAACGCGTCGAGCGAGGCCTTGGTCTCCGTCTCGGTCGGCTCGATCATCAGCGCCTCCTCGACGATCAGCGGGAAGTAGGTCGTCGGAGCGTGCATGCCGAAATCGAGCAAACGCTTCGCGATGTCGAGCGCCTTCACGCCGCGGGCCTTCTGGCGGCTCGCGGAGAGAACGAACTCGTGCATGCAGAGGCCCTCGTGCGACGGCGCGTAGGCGTCCCGAAGGCGCGCCTTCAGGTAGTTCGCGTTCAAGATCGCCTCGCGGCTCACCTCCGCGATGCCGGTGCCGCCGAGCGAGCGCATGTACGCCAGCGCCCGAACCAGGATCCCGAAATTCCCGTAGTGCGAGTGGACGCGCCCGATCGACCGGGGACGATCGTGGTCCCACTGGAATTCTTCCCCGCTCCGGGCCAAGATGGGGGACGGGAGGTAGGGCTCGAGATCCGCGCGGACGCAGAGGACGCCGCCGCCGGGCCCGCCGCCGCCGTGCGGCGTGCTGAACGTCTTGTGCAGGTTGATGTGGGCGAAATCGAAGCCCATCGATCCGGGGCTCGCAAGCCCGACCATCGCGTTCAGGTTGGCGCCGTCGAGATAGAGGAGCCCTCCCGCGTCGTGGATGAGGCGCGCGATCTCGCCGACGTTCCGTTCGAAGATGCCGAGCGTGTTCGGGTTCGTCAGCATCATCGCCGCGGTCTTGCCGGAAATGGCCCCCCGGAGCGCGTCCATGTCGACGCACCCGTCCGGGCCCGACGGGACCGTCACGACCCGGTAGCCGACCTGGTGCACCGTCGACGGGTTCGTGCCGTGCGCCGAGTCGGGAACGATCACTTCCTCGCGTGGATTGCCGCGCTCCGTGTGATACGCGCGGGTCATGAGGATCGCCGTCAGCTCGCACTGGGCGCCCGCCACCGGCTGGGTGGTGATGCCGGGCATCCCCATGATCGCGCGAAGCCAGTCGTGGAGCTCCCACAGGAGCTCGAGGGCCCCCTGCGCGGTCTCCACGGGCTGAAGCGGATGAAGTCCTGCAAACCCAGGAATACGAGCCACTTCGTCATTCAGCTTCGGGTTGTACTTCATGGTGCAGGAGCCGAGCGGATAGATCGCCTTGTCGATGTGGTGGTTCTTCGTCGACAGATTGACGAAGTGGCGCACCACGGCCGGCTCGGAGGCCTCGGGAAGTGCCGGCGCTCCCTTCCGGAGCCGCACGCCCGGGAGAAGCCGTCCCGCGCCCTGCTCCGGTATGTCGAGCGGTGCCAAGCGCGGGCCCCGATGCCCCGTCACCGAAATTTCCTTCAGGGTCAGCTCGGACACGCGGATGCCTCCGCGGGCGCCGGACGGCGGAATCTCGCCCAACGCGCCAGCGTGTCCAGATATCGATCCAATTCTTCCTTGCTTCGCTTTTCCGTCACGGCCACGAGGAGGTCGTTCGCGCGGTCGCCGTCGAACCGGCCGAGCGGCACGCCGGCCAGGATGCGTCGCTCGAGCGCCGCCCGAACGAACTCCTCGGCGGGCCCCGGCAGCCGGAGCGTGAATTCGCGGAAGAACGGCGCATCCCCATGCGCCAGGGAGACGCCGGGGATGGCCACCGCCTTTGCCGCGAGGTAGTGCGACCGTTCGAGGCATTGGATCGCGACGTCGCGCATCCCCTCGGCGCCGAGGAGGGCCAGATGGATCGTGTTCGCGAGCGCCATCAGGCCCTGGTTCGTGCAGATGTTCGACGTGGCCCGTTCGCGGCGGATGTGCTGCTCGCGCGTCTGCAGCGTGAGGACGTAGCCGCGCTTCCCGTCCAGATCGACGGTGGCGCCCGCGAGGCGCCCCGGAAGCCGCCGCACGTCCCGCTTCCGAATGGCGAAAAACCCGACCAGCGGCCCGCCATAGGACATCGAAACGCCGAGCGGCTGGCCTTCCCCCACGACGACGTCGGCGCCGTCCTCTCCGGGCGGCGCGATCATGGAGATCGCGATCGGATCGGCGATCGCCACCGAGTAGGCCCCGGCGGCGTGGGCCGCGTCGCTGATCGCGCGTCCATCCTCAATCAATCCCTCGAAATTCGGCTGGGCCCAGAGGATCGCGGCGACGTCGGCGCCCAGATGCCGCTCGAGTGCCGAGACCGAGGATCGGCCCCCCTCGAGCGGAATCTCCTCGATCGAGAAGTTGCCCGCGGAGGCGTACGTCGCGAGCACCTCGCGGTGATGCGGGTGGAGGCCGGCCGAGACGAGGATCTTCCGCCGCCCCGTCGCGAGGGCGGCGAGCTGCGCGCCTTCGGCCGCCGCCGTCGCGGCGTCGTACATCGAGGCGTTCGCCACCTCCATGCCCGTCAGTTCGCGGATCATCGACTGGTACTCGAAGATCCACTGAAGCGTCCCCTGGGACACTTCCGGCTGGTACGGCGTGTAGGCGGTGGCGAATTCGGAGCGACCGGTCAGCGCCCGCAGCGCCGCCGGAACGAAGTGGTCGTAGATCCCGGCGCCGAGAAAACAGGCGTACCGTCCCGAGTCCGCGTTCTTGGCGCCCCACTCCTCGAACCGCCGCGCGATCTCGTATTCGGCGAGCGGCCCCGGAAGCGGCAGGGGTCCTGCCACGCGAAACGCCTCGGGAATCGCCGCCCAGAGATCTTCGAAGCGTGCGACGCCGATCCGCTCGAGCATGGCGCGCCGCTCGACGTCGCTGCGTCCGACAAAACTCACGCGTGGGCCCCCAGGAGCTTCTTGTAGTCCTCGGCGGCCAGAAGGGCTTCGATTTCCTTGGGGTCGTCCACACGGATTCGGACCATCCACCCCTTCTCGTAGGGCGACTGGTTCACGAACGCGGGATTCTCCTTGAGTGTCTCGTTCACGGCGGTGATCTCGCCGGAGACGGGCGCGAACAGATCGCTCACGGTCTTCACGGCGTCGATCGTGCCGAACGCCTTCATCTGCGCGAGATGGGTGCCCGGCGCCGGAAGCTCCACGAAGATCACGTCCCCCAGCTCACCCTGCGCGTAGTCGGTGATCCCGACTTCCACCTCGCCACCCTTCACCCGGACCCACTCGTGTTCCTTCGTGTAGCGCAATTCCTTGGGCACGTTCATGCCGTTCTCCTGGGTTTGGGCGACTTGACCGAGCCGTTTCGGTACATCGGGCGGCTCGTCACGACCGCCGGCGTGCTCTGCCCTCGGGCCGTGACGTCGACCCGCGCGCCGACTGTCGTTGCTTCGCCTTCGAGATACGCCATCGCCACAGGTCGGCCGATGGTGATGCCCATGGAGCCGCTCGTGACCCGGCCCGCCGGCTTGCCACCCGCCTCGACGGCATGCCCGGGGCGTGCGATCCGGTCCCCGTCGAGGACGAGTCCCAGGAGCTTGCGCCCGAGTCCGGCTTCCTTCGCCGCCTGGATCGCCGGCTTGCCGATGAAATCCGCCTTCTCGAGCCGCACCGTCCAGCCGAGGCCGGCCTCGAGGGGATTCGTGGTCTCGTCGATGTCGTTCCCGTAGAGGCAGTAGCCCATCTCGAGACGCAGCGTGTCGCGCGCGCCGAGGCCGATGGCCCGAATTCCTTCCGGCGCTCCCGCCTCGAAGACGCGGTCCCAGAGCCCGAGCGCCCGCGGCGACCGCACGTAGATCTCGAAGCCGTCCTCGCCGGTGTAGCCGGTGCGGGAAACCACCGTCCAGTCGTCGCCGACTCCCTCCTGGAAGGATTCGTAGAACGCGAGGGAGGTCGCATGATCTCCATAGAGCTTGGCGATCACGGCTTCGGCCCGCGGACCCTGGATGGCGAGCTGCGCCGTCACGGCATTCTCGTCCAGAACCGTGACGTCCGCGGGAGCGTTCTCGCGGACCCAGGCGAGATCCTTCGCGAAGTTGGCGGCGTTGACGACCAGGAGCCGGTCCGCGCCAAAGGCATAGACGAGGAGATCGTCGATGATCCCGCCCTGGGGCAGGCACATCGGGCTATAGACCACCTTCCCCTCCGGGATCGCGCCGGCTTCGTTCGTGACGAGCCGGTTGGCGTAGGCGGCGGCGCCCGGGCCGGTGAGCCGGATCTCTCCCATGTGCGACACGTCGAAGACGCCCACGCCCGATCGGACCGTGCGGTGTTCCGTCAAAATGCCCTCGTACTGGATGGGCATCTCGTGCCCGGCGAACGGGACGAGCTTGGCCCCCAGGGCGATGTGGCGGGCGTGGAACGGAGTGCGCTTGAGCGCGGTGGCGGTGTCGAGCATCCTCGTTTGGCTTCGGTAGTTAGCGGCCGACTAGAGCCGAGCTACCTTAGCACATTGGTGCGGGATTTCAAACGGCGGCTTCGGCCGGACGGGCCGCTCCTCGGCGAAGCGCGCGAACCTCGGCGAAGTGGGCGCGGAGCGCGGCGCCCGTGTAGGAGCCGGTCGCGGCGGCCACGCTCTCGGGCGTTCCCTCCGCGACGATTCGCCCGCCGCGGTCGCCGCCCTCCGGTCCGAGATCGAGGATCCAGTCGGCGCGCGCCATCACGTCGGTGTTGTGCTCGATGACGACGACCGTATTCCCACGGTCGGTCAGTCGATCGAGCACGTCGAGGAGCACGCGAACGTCTTCGAAGTGGAGCCCCGTGGTCGGCTCGTCGAGCAGGTAGAGCGTGCGACCGGTCTCCACGCGGGAGAGCTCCGTCGCGAGCTTCACGCGCTGCGCCTCCCCACCCGAGAGCGTGGTCGCCGCCTGGCCCAGGTGAATGTATCCGAGCCCGACCCCGGAGAGCGTCTCGAGCTTCCGGCGCACGGTGGGAATCGCGCCCAAGAGTTCGAGCGCGTCGTCCACCGTCATCTCGAGCACGTCGGCGATGGACTTCCCCTTGTAGGTCACCTCCAGCGTTTCCCGGTTGTATCGCTTCCCGCGGCACACCTCGCACGTCACGTAGACGTCGGGGAGGAAGTGCATTTCGATCGTCACGACGCCGTCGCCGCCGCATGCCTCGCATCGGCCGCCTTTCACGTTGAACGAGAACCGCCCCGGCGCATAGCCGCGCACCTTCGCCTCGGGCGTCGACGCAAACAGGTCTCGGATGAACGTGAAGACGCCCGTATACGTGGCGGGGTTCGACCGGGGAGTGCGACCGATCGGCGATTGGTCGATCGCGATCACCTTGTCGACCTGGCCCAGCCCGACGATTCGCTCGTGCTCGCCGGGATGTTCCTTCGCGAGGTGGAGCCGCTTCGCGAGCGCACGGTAGAGAATGTCGTTCACGAGCGTGCTCTTGCCCGATCCCGAGACGCCCGTGACGCAGATGAACCGCCCCAGCGGGAAGCGCGCGCGCACGTCTTTCAAATTATTCTGCTTGGCCCCGACGACCTCGAGCCACTCCCCGGTCCCGTCGCGCCGCCGGGACGGAACGGCGATCTCCCGCGCCCCGGACAGATACTGGCCCGTGAGGGAGTCGGGCGTGGCCCGGATCTCCTCGACGGTGCCGTGGGCGACCAGGTACCCGCCCTTTCGTCCCGCGCCGGGTCCGAGGTCGACGATGTGATCGGCGGCCTCCATCGTCTCCCGGTCGTGCTCCACGACCAGAACCGAATTCCCGAGATCGCGGAGCGAGAGGAGCGTGTCCAGGAGCTTTCGGTTGTCCCGCGGGTGGAGCCCGATGCTCGGTTCGTCGAGGATGTAGAGGACGCCGGTAAGGCGCGACCCGATCTGGGTCGCGAGCCGGATCCGCTGCGCCTCGCCCCCGGAGAGGGTCGAGGCGGTGCGGTCGAGCGTCAGGTAGCCCACGCCGACGTCGTTCAGGAACGTGAGGCGCTGGCGGAGTTCCTTCACGATCGGCGCCGCGATGCCCGCGTCCCGCGGCGTCAGGGAGAGCGCCCCGAGCGTGTCGAGGGCGCGTTCCACCGGCTCCGCCACCCACGCGCCGATCGAGCCTCCTCCGACGCGGACCGCGAGCGACTCGGGCTTGAGACGCGCGCCGCCGCAGTCCGCGCACGGCTTTCGCACCATCATGGCCTCGATCTGTTCCCGCACCGTATCGGAGGTCGTCTCCTTGTAGCGCCGCATCATCTCGTTCACGACGCCCCGGAAACGCCCCTTGTGCGTCCAGACCTTCCCGCTCTTCATCTTGAACTTGTAGTCGAGCTTCTCGTCGCCCAGCCCGAAGAGGAGCGTCTTTCGGATCGTCGGGGAGAGCTTGCCGAACGGGGTGTCGAGGGAGATCTTCATCCGCTTCGTCACCGCGTTGAGAATGCCCTTCGTCCACGTGCCCTCGGCGTCGCCCCACGACACCACCGCACCCTCGCGCAGCGACTTGGTCTTGTCCGGGACGACGAGATCGGCGTCGATCTCCATCGTCGTGCCCAGCCCGTCGCACGACTTGCAGGCGCCGTAGGGACTGTTGAACGAGAAGGAGCGCGGCTGGAGCGGCTCGTAGGAGATGCCGCAGTTGGAGCAAACGGCGCTCGCCGAGAGCGTCTCCTCGACGCCGCCCTCCGAGAGCACGACCGCGAGGCCTTCACCGAGACGGGTCGCGGTCTCCAGCGATTCGTGGATCCGGCTCCGGCGTTCCGCGTCCGCGGTGAGCCGATCCACCACGATCTCGATCGTGTGCTTTTTCTTCTTGTCGAGCGCGACCTCCGACTCCAGCTCGACCCAGGCGCCGTCCACGCGGGCCCGAACGAACCCGAGCCGCTGCCACTGCGTGAACTCCTTCCGGTACTCGCCCTTTCGCCCGCGCACGACCGGGGCGAGGATCTGGATCTTCGAGCCCTTCCGCGTTTCGAGGAGGTGGTCGACCATCTCCTGCACGGTCTGGCGCCGGATCGGGCGACCGCACTTCACGCAGTGCTGGACGCCCACTCGCGCGTAGAGAAGGCGAAGGTAGTCGTAGATCTCCGTGACGGTGGCGACCGTGGAACGGGGGTTCGAGCCGGCGCTCCGCTGCTCGATCGAGATGGCGGGCGAGAGCCCCTCGATCTGGTCCACGTCCGGCTTCTCCATCTGCCCCAGGAATTGCCGGGCGTAGGCGGAGAGCGACTCGACGTACCGACGCTGCCCCTCGGCGTAGAGCGTGTCGAAGGCGAGCGACGACTTCCCGGATCCCGAGACGCCGGTCAGGACGACCAGGCGGTTTCGGGGGATGTCGAGGTGGAGGTTCTTGAGGTTGTGCTCGCGCGCGCCGCGCACGCGGATCTGGTCCAATTCGCGCTCCGTCGGATTCGGGGAATCGTGGGGCCACGTGGAAGGCTTCGAGTCTACATCACCGGGAGCGGACTGGCCATCCGCTACTCGTACCGGAGGGCCTCCACCGGATCGAGCCGCGCGGCCTTCGCGGCGGGGTACATCCCGAAGAAGAGTCCAATCGAGGTGGCGGAGAAGAATCCGAGGGCGATTCCCCAGGGCGGGATCGCAAACGAGAGGGGTGTGGCCACGTCGACGAGCCATCCCGCCAGGAGCCCGACGGCAACCCCGATGACGCCGCCCGACCCGGTCAAGGTCATCGCCTCGACGAGAAACTGCCACAGGATGTCCCGCTGGCGCGCGCCGAGCGCCTTCCGGAGGCCGATCTCCCGGGTTCGCTCGGTGACGGAGACGAGCATGATGTTCATCACGCCGATGCCGCCGACCATGAGGCCGATGGACGAGATGATCACCATCACGAGATAGAAGGCGCCCGTGATCTGGTTGTAGAGATCCACGATCGACTGGTCCGTGAAGACGGCGAAATTGTCTCCCTGGGTGTAGCGGAGCTTTCGCTGGCGCCGCATCACGTCGCCGATCTGATCCCGCGCCCGCTCGATCTCTTCGGTGGTGACCGGCTTCGCGTTCAGCACCATCGGCAGCCGGGGGCCGAAGTTCTTCTCCAGCGTGGTGTGCGGCACGAGGACGGCGTCGTCCAGGCTCTGGCCGATGAACTTACCGCGCTTGTCCAGCTCGCCGATCACCGTGAAGGGGCGGCCCCCGATCGAGATACTCTTTCCGGGGGCGTTGCCGTGCGGGAACAGCGTCTCGACCTGGTCGAGCCCGAGCACGACCACGGGCGCCCGATGCTCGAGCTCGCTCTCGGTGAAGAAACGGCCGGCCGAGACCGCGTAGTTGTTCGTCACGAGGAAGTCGGGGCTGGTCCCGATCACGAAGGCGGGCCTCGTCTCGGTCTCCCGATAGCGCAGCGGGGCCTGCGTGAAGTTGAGCGGCGCCACCGCGAGGACGGCGTCGCAATGCAGGCGGATCGCCTCGGCGTCGCCCACCGTGAACCACGGTCGGCGCCGCAAGCTGTCCGGGAAATCGCCGAACCAGGCGCCGGGCGCGAACGGCCGGATGTAGAGGACGTCCGTTCCGATCTGCGCCAGCTGCGACTTCATGCTCCGATTCAGGCCTTCGATGATCGACACCATCGCCATGATCGTCGTGATGCCGATGATGACGCCGAGGACGGTCAGGAAGGAACGGAGCTTGTTCGTCCGGATGGCGCCCAGCGCGATGGTGACGCCTTCGCCGATCTCGATGGCCATCCCGCTACTCCTGGCGAAGCGCGACGATCGGGTCGAGGCGTGCGGCGCGCGTCGCCGGATAGACGCCGAAGAAGAGCCCCACCGAGGACGCCACTCCCAGGCTGATCGCCACCGACCACGGCTGGATCGTGGCGGGAAGGGGCGTCGCGGCGCGAATGGCGAGGGCGACGGCAATCCCGAACGCGATGCCGAGGACGCCCCCGAAGAGCGAGAGCACCACGGCCTCGCTCAGGAACTGGCCGACGAGGTCGGCGCGCCGTGCCCCGAGCGCCTTTCGGATGCCGATCTCGCGCGTTCGCTCGGTCACCGCCACGAGCATGATGTTCATGATCACGATGCCGCCAACGAGGAGCGAGATCGCCACGAGCGCGATCGTCCCGGCGAAGATCCCGCCGGTCAGGCTCCGGTAGAGCGCCTGGAAGGTCTCCGCCGTCGAGATCGCGAAGTCGTCGGGGGATCCGAGGGGGATGTGCCGCTGCGCGCGAAGGATGACGCGGGCCTCGTCCATGACGCGGTCGAGGGCGGCTCCCGGCGCTCCCTTGACGAGGATGTTGAGGGACCGGCGCGAGCCGTACATCTTCTGGAATTGGCCGAGGGGCGTCACCACGACGTTGTCCTGGCTCTGCCCGAGCACGTTGCCCCTCGACTGGAGCGTGCCCACCACCCGGAGGTCGTGCCCGCTCACCTTGATGGATTGGCCGATCGGATCGAGTCGCGGGAAGAGCGCCTCGGCCACCTCCGATCCGATCACGCAGACGGGGCGCCGCCGCTCGACGTCGGCCGCTTCCAGATGTCGCCCCTGATCCAGCTCGAACTTGCTCGTCTCTTCGTAATTGGCGGTGGTGCCGAGCACGCGCACGTTCGCCAGCTCCACCCGGCCGGCGCGCACGCGATGATTCCCGTCCGCCTGGGCCACGACGGTGGAGGCAAGCCGCATGCGCGCGGCCAGGGCGTCGGCTTCGAGGGTGGTCAGGTCACGCCGCTTCTGCGCGTCCTCCCATTCCTTGTCGTCGGTGATGAGGCCGAACTTGTCGATCGTGATGACCTGGAGGCCCTGCTCCAAGATCTTCTCGCTGACGTAGGTGTTCATCCCGTCGATGATGGCGACCACCGCGATCACCGACATGACGGCAACCACGTTTCCGAGGACGGTGAGGACCGAGCGAAGTTTGTTGGCGCGGATCGCGTCGAGGGCGATCTTCACGTTCTCCCCGATCGCGAGCCAGAGCTCGCGCCGGGAGACGGCGCGCCGGGTCATGCGCTCGCGGGGGTGATGGGCGCCGGCGGTGCCACGGGCACGTGACTGCGATCGCTCTCGATGAGCCCGTCCCGAAGGCGCACGACGCGGTGGGCGCGCGCCGCCACGTCTTCCTCATGGGTGACGAGGATGACCGTGTTTCCGCGCCGGTGAATCTCGTCGAGCAGCGCCATGATCTCGGTGCCGGTCTTCGAGTCGAGGTTTCCGGTCGGTTCGTCCGCGAGCACGATCGAGGGATCATTGACCAGGGCGCGCGCGATGGCGACCCGCTGCCGCTGGCCGCCCGAGAGTTCGTTCGGACGGTGGTGCATGCGGTCCCCGAGGCCCACCATCTCGAGCATCGCCCGCGCGCGCTCCTTCCGCTCCTTGGACGCACGGCCCGCGTAGATCAGCGGCAGTTCCACGTTGTGGAGGGCGTCCGCGCGCGGAAGGAGATTGAACGTCTGGAAGACGAATCCGATTTCCTGGTTCCGGATCCGGGCCAGCTCGTCGTCGTCACGGTCGCGGATTTCCGTGCCGCGGAGCTTGTACGAGCCGCTCGTCGGCGTATCGAGGCAGCCGATCACGTTCATCAGCGTCGACTTGCCCGACCCGGACGGCCCCATGACGGCCAGATACTCCCCGGATCGGATCGAGAGCGAGACGCCGGCAAGGGCGTGTACCTCGCTCGTCCCCATCACGTAGATCTTGCGAATGTCGCGAATGTCGATCAGGAGGCCGCCCACGGCTTCCCGCGGTGCCCCGAGCGCGCTCACTTCTTCTCCGTTCCGGGCCGCTTCGCCTCTTCGATCTTGACCGCCGTATCCGGCTTCAGCGTCCGAAGCACGCGGAACGGGCCGGTGATGACCTTCTCGCCCGGCTTCAGGTCTCCCTCGACCTCGAAATCCGTGTCGCTGGCGATGCCCGTCTTCACCTTCCGGAACTGTGCCTTGCCGTCCACGATCAGGAAGACGCCGCGGATCTCCTCCTTCTTCGCACGGGCGGGATCCGCCGTCGCGGCCGTCGCGGCGGCGCCCTTCGGCTTCTTCTTCCGCCCCTTCTTCGCGGGCTCGAGTTCCTCGGGGGTCCGCACGACGACCGCCTGGATCGGAACGGCGATCACGCTGTCCTTGGATGCGGTCTTGATCTCGACGTCGGCGGTCATTCCGGGACGGAGCGTCGCGGGGGGCGCATCGATGCGAACGTCCACCTCGAAGTTCGTCTGCTGCTCCTGCGTGCCCTGGTCCTCGATCTTCGGCGAATTGGCGATCTCGACGACGGAGCCCGTGAAGGTCGTATCGGGATAGGCATCGATCTTGACCGACGCGGTCTGTCCCATGCGGATCGACGTCACGTCGGTCTCGTCGACGTCCGACTCGACCTTCATTCCATTCATGTTCGCCACCGTGAGAAGGACGGTGCCGGGATTGTTCATCGTTCCCACGACCGCGATCTCGCCCTGCTCGATGTTCAGCTGGGTGACCGTGCCGTCGATCGGCGAGGAATACCGGGTCTTCCGGAGATTGTCCTCGGACGACTGGAGGGTGGCCTCCGCCCGCTGGACTTCCTCGATGTTGGTGTCGACGCGCGCGCGATCGGAATTCCGTTGGGTCCGAGCGGCCTCCAACTCCTCCGGCGAAACGAGCTTCTGCTCGAAGAGCGCTTCCTTTCGCTTCAGCGACGCGTCGGTCTGGGCGAACGCGGTTTCGGCGAGGCGGAGATTCGACCGTGCGGCCGCCAGGCTGGCCTTCGCCTCCCGCACCTGAGCGCGATATTGCGTGTCATTCAGCTGGAGCAGGAATTGGCCCTTTCGGACGCGGTCTCCCTCCTTGACGGCCAGGCGCACGACCTCTCCGGGCACGTTCGCGCTCATCTTGACCATGGTCTCGGGTTGGACGCGTCCGGGCGCCCTCACGGTCGAAGCGATCGGCGCGCGCTTGACGTCGGCGGCCTGCACGGCGGTTCGTCCGCCGCTCGCGCGCATGACGTTGGCGATGACGATGACGGCCAGGAGCAGCGCCCCGGCCGATACGAGAAGGATGGTTCGGGTCCGGGCCTTCATTCGCCTCCGCTCTGGTTTCGGTGGGGGCTAATAGCGGCGCTCTCCGATGGCGCGCTCGAGATCCGCCTCCGCCACCTTGGCGTCGACGAGCGCGTCCACGTGCGAGCGGCGCGCCTGCTCGAGGCTCACCTCCGCGTTCAGGAGGTCGAGGATCGTACCCGCCCCCAGTTCATACCGCCCCTTCGAAAACTTGTAGTCCTCCTCCGCCGACGTGAGCCCTTCCTTCGCCACCGAAATCCGCTCGACGGCCTCGCGCAAGTCGAGCCATGCCTGCTGCACCTCGACCGCCACGTCCCGCTCCTCTTGGCGCCGATTGGCCTCCGCTTCGAGGAGGGCGCCCTTTGCGGTCCGCGTATTCCCTTCGATCGCGAGCCCATCGAAGATCGGCAGCGAAAGCGCGACCGAGCCCTGCCAGCGCGTGGCGTACCGCTCGTCCTCGTAGGAGACGGTTCCAGGATCGAATTCGAGCTCGTCGATCACCTTGCTCCGGTCCACGCTCAGGTTCCCCGTGACGCTGGGGAGCCGGGCGGCCCTCGCTCCGAAGAGGCCGGCGCGTGCCGCCCGTTCCGCCGACTCCGACCGGCTGAGGCCCGGGCGCACGCGGAGCGCCGTGCGGACCGCGGTCAGCGAATCGGGCACGGTCACGCTTTCATCCAGCGATTCGTCGATCTCGATCGCGGTGCCGGGGTCGAGCCCCATCGTCTGCGCGAGCTTGGCCCGCGCCAGCTCCACCTGGTTCACCGCGGTGATGCGGTCGAGCTGCGTCTGCGCGCGGCGCGCGCGCGCCTTGAGCACGTCGCCGCGTGCCACGGTACCCACCTGGAAGAGCGCTTCCGACCGGGTCTCCTCGTCGCGGGCCAAACGCTCCGATTCCCGCGAGACCTGCGCCAGTCGGACGGCCTTCACGAGCTCGAAGTAGCGCTGCTTCACCGAGAAGGCGACGGTGTTCCGCGCCTCGGCCTCGGAGTGTTTCGCGCCTCCCTTGAGGATGTCCTGGCGGCGCTTTTCGCTGATGGCCGGAACGCTCAGGATGTTCATCCCCACGGAGCCGCCGAGCGAGTAGTACTCGCTCTTCGGGGCGAGGAGGAGCGTGTCGGGGGGCGCCAACGGGTCCGAATCGGCGAAGCCACGGACGGCGCTTCGCTTGTCGGGCCGCGTCTGCGAGTAGGAGAGGTCGGTCGAAACGGTGGGAAGGATCCCGCTCCAGGCGCGGAGCGCGGCTCCGCGTGCCTGAACCGTCCGCGCGTGGGCCGCCCGGGAATCCCCGCTCCGCTCGAGCGCCGTCGCGATGCAGCGCGCGAGGCCCCATCGCTCCCCTCCGGAGGAAGGCGGAGCCGCGACGGGGACTCCGGACGTGTCGGCGGGCGGCGAGGCGCCCGCGCCTTCCTGCGCCGCTGCAGTCTGAACGGCGGCCAAGCACCCGAGCGTCAGGGCCAATCCCCGTCGAAGCGTTCGAAACGACATCCCAGTCCCCCCCAAAACGGTGCGACGCGATACGGCCGGACGCCAACCCTCCCTGTACGCCGCGAGCCCGCCGGCGGGTTCCATCATTCGGGCGCGACGACTCATCGGATGGCCTGAAGGAGAATACCGATGATGAATCCGGGAAGGACCGCCGCGGCGCCGAACCCGAATCCCTTTCGCGCGTAGACGCTCACGCCGATCGCCGCCACGGCGGTCGCCCAGAGGAACAGAGGATCGGTGGCGAGATCGAGGGCGCGGCCCAGAAATCCGATCTCTTCGCCGAAGAGGTTCCCCAGACCGAGGCGCACGTCGAGGCTCTCCCGGGAGAGGATCAGCGCGAGCCGGACCGCATGATCGACGAGCGAGACGACCCACGAGAAGGCCACGACCGACACATAGTGACGGAAGGTGAGACGGCCTCCGAGCATGAAATTACCCATGAAGAAGAGGAGCGCCGCGCTCGCGAGCAGGCCGAACCCGAACGCCACGTCGCCGCTCACGGTCGTGATGATCGGAGCGGCGGGGCTGTCGAAGAAGCGCTCCATCGCTTCGATCTGCTGCGGGTCCTTCCCCTTCGCCTCCAGCTGGGCAACCGAGGTGTCCCGAACGATTCCCGTCTGGAAGATGAGAATGGCGAAGGCCGTCTGAAAGACCAGCACGATCAGGAACGCGAGGAGAAAGCGGGGCCGAGCGCGCATCGACGCAAACACCCCGCGCGGATCCACGAAGATCCCGAACAGGCGACCGAGCGCGCTCCGCTCCGGCACGACCTCGGTATCGGAAACCCCCGTCGGAGCCGGCATCGGCGGGACCACGTCCTGACCGTTCATTTCACTTTCCCCCATGCTCTTGGCGAACATTCATCAAGTGAAACCGGAACGGAATCGCGACCGTGCACTTGACCGGAATTCCCCGCTGCGTTCCGGGGGAAAACCGAAACTGATAGGCGGCATCGAGCGCCGCGGTCACGAGCGTTTCGGACGCGTCCTTGGCCGCGACCCACGCGCGGAGGATGCGGCCCTTCTCGTCGATGTTGACGTTCACGACGACCGTCCCCTCCTCGTCCCGCGACCTCGCGGCGGCGGGGTAGTCCGGTTCCATGCGACGCGTCGCGCGCGGGGGCGCGTCAAAGTTGTAGAAGACCGGCGGGCCCTCCTCCCCGAGACCCGGGCCCCCGCCCGCGAGCACTCCCCCTTGGACCTCGGCGCCCCCTCGAATGGTTGCTCCGGTTCCGGCGGCCGGTATCGCCGTCACGGCCGATTCCGTCGTCACGCGGGACTCCACCACGGACGCACCTCGAGGAAGGGCCCCGGTCGGAATCGGAGCCGCGCCCTCGCGTGGCCGGACGCCAACGCTCGCACCGGCGTCCGCCGTCGCGATGCCCCATCCCCCCGACACCGCGACGAGGCGAAGCGGAGACGAGGGACGGCCGGCGGGACGCGGCGTGTAGGGGGGCGCCACCGCGAAGACGATCCCGTGAAGGACGATCGCGGCCACGGCGGCCTTCCGCACGCGCGCGTGATAGCGCCGTCTCAGGTCATAGGCCGGGTGCCGGGACGTCACGGCCTCCCTCGCTTCAAGGCCGCGAGGGCCACGCGCGGCGCCCGCGCCGCCTTGAGCTGGTCGAACACGAGCGCCACCGACGCGTACGAAGCGCGAACGTCCGCGTGGAGCGAGATCAATAGGAACGGATTGTCCCGCAACTTCGCGGCGAGGAGCGGCGCGAGTCCCTCCATGGGAACTCGCGCGTCGTTCACCGCGACTTCGCCCTCCGGCCCGAGCCACACGCGGACGGAATTCTCTTTCCGGATCCGCTCTCCCGCGGTCACGCCGGGCAATCGGATGTCGAGCGCCTCTTCCGATTGGATGAACGTGGTGCTGAGGAAAAAGATGAGGAGCAGCATCGCGATATCGGCCATGGAGGCCGTCGGGATGTTGGAGGTGTGGCGCACACGGCGGCGAAGCCTCACGTGCCCGCTCCGGAGATGGTGAGGGCTCGCGCTCCGGAGAGCTTGACCTGGTCGAGCGTCTCGACGAGCGCCGCGTACGGCGCGGCCGGGTCGACCGAGATGCGAACGACGAGGTCGGGCGTCGCCCGGAGCCTGGCCTGAAGCGCCGCTTTCAAGTCGGCGGTCCGGAGCGCGGCGCCGTCCAGCGTGAGCGCCCGCGACGCACCGATCGTCACCTCGGCCACCCGGTCGCGGCGAAGCTCGACGGCGGCCTCGCCCGGCTTCGGAAGCTCGAGGAGGATCCCCCGCTCCACGCTGAACACGGCGGTCGAGAGGAAGAAGATCAGGAGCAGGAACGACACGTCCGCGGTCGAGACGAGCGAGATCTCCGGATGCGGCTGTCGGCGGCGGAGCAGCCTCATCGCTTCGGGACGGCCCCCGTCACGTGGATCGACGCGAGGTACTGCTCCCACTGCTTCGTGTGCATGGTGAGGGCGTCCACGAGCTCGGCACCCGACTCCTCGATGTCGACGACGAACTTGTCGATACGCGATACGAAGTAGTTGTGCGCGGCCTGCGTCGGAATGGCGACCATGAGTCCGGCGGCGGTGGTGATGAGCGCCTCGTAGATCCCGGTCGCGACGAGCCGCGCCGAGACCTCCTCGGCCGCGGCGATCGCCTCGAACGCGTGGATCATCCCGGATACGGTGCCGAGAAAGCCCAGGAGCGGCGCGATGTTCGCCACCGTTTGGAGCCAGATGAGTCCGCGCTCCAGCTGTGCGATCTCGATCGACGCCGCCGTCTCGACCGCCTTTTCCACGGCTTCGGGGCCTCGCTTCGCGCGGGCGAGTCCCGAGTGAAGGACGGCGGCGATGGGGCCGCGGAGGCCGTGCAGCATCCGCTGCGCCGCCTCGAACCCCTCGTCCTGAAGGACGTGAAGCAGATCCCCCATGAGCCGGCGCGTGTCGGTCCGAGCCTTCGCGAAAAAGGCGGCGCGCTCGATGATGATCGCGAGGCCGACCACCGAGCAAAGCAGGATCGGGTGCATGAAGACCCCGCCCGTCCAATAGAGCTCGATCAGCCCGCTCTGATGCGGGACGTGCCCCGAGGTCCCTTCGGCGGCGCGCGCGACCCCCGCGATGCAGAGGCTGGCCGAGAAGGCCGCGCTCGCGCCGAACCAATTGCGGATAGGGAAGTTGCGGATTCGACGCATGACCTACCAGACTAATCCGCGCGCCTCGTTCAAGTCAAAACAAAAGCCCGCTAGAGTCGGAAGACGACCGGCACCGCCACCCACGTCGCCACGGCGGCGCCGTTCGCCCGGGCCGGTCGAAACACCCACCGAAGGAGCCCGTCGCGCGCCGCCGTGCCCAGCCCGTTCTCGTTCTTCTCGATGACGACGCGGCGCACGCGGCCGTCGGATCCGACGAGCACGTTGAGAAGGACGCGTCCGGTGACCCCCGCCTCGCGTGCCCAGGGCGGATACTCCGGTGGCGGAGCGAAGACGGGAACGGGCAGCTCGTCCACGACGCGGTACGCGCCGGGCGGCGGGTCCTCCGGCGGCGGGCCGAACGGGGACGGTTCCCCGCCATCGGGCGTCGGCCCGGGCACCGCACCCGTGACGGCAGCCCGGCCCGGTCCGGGGGTTTCGATCGGGTCGAACCGAGGCTCCGGAGGCGTGATCACAGGCTCGATCACGCCGTCTTCGCTCTCCGCGGGCGGCGAGAACTGGTTCGGAATGGAGGGCGGAAGGGGCGGGACCGTGAGAACGTCGATGAGGTCGGTGGGAGCGCGGTACGTCCGGACGATGGACTCGCCGCCCCCGGTCACACGCAGGACGACGACCAGCAACGCGAGGTGAAGCAGAGCGGATCCGGCGAGACCGCGGCGGAGGTGGGCCCGCGATCTCGATCGCAAATCGGACGCGCCGCGCGCGAAGTCGGCAGCGCCTCCCGCAAGGAGGGCGGTCATGGCCGTCCCTTTCCTGTTCCGGCTCGCCGCGGAGGCGGCGTCGCGGAGGGGGACGAGCGGGAGACCTGTGCGTGAACCGGCCCTACACCACTTCCGGCAGCTCGATCAGAAGTGGAAATCCACCGGGACTTCGACCCACACGGCCACGGGCTTGTTGTTGCTCAACGCCGGCTTGAAGACCCACTTCCGAACGGCGTCGACGGCGGCGTCGTTCAAACCCGTCACGCCGCGGATCACCTTGATGTTCTTCACGCGACCGTCTTTCCCGACCAGCACGTGCAGGGTCACCTTGCCCTGGATTTGGGCCTCGCGCGCGAACTCGGGATAGGTGGGCGGCGGCGCGGTGACGGGGGCCGGCGCGTCCTCGTAATAGACGAACTCGCCTTCGGACGGCAGATCGTCGACCGCGATGAAGATCGAGTCCTTGCCGGAACCGCTCATACCCTGCGGCACGAGGGCGGCCTGCAATTCCTGCTGGGTCATGATCGTCTGCTCCGGCGCTTGCGAGTCGGGCACCGGAACCGGCGTTCCGATCGTCGGCTTCACGATCTCCTGGTTGATCGGGATGACCGGGGGCGGCGGCGCGTTCGACAGCGAGGGCGGCGGCGGGAGGGTCTCCATCCGGATCACGCGTCCCGTGTACGCGGCCTCGTCGGCCGGCTTCCACAAGGTCGTGGCGACGTAGATGCCGATCAGGAGGAGGTGGGCTCCGCACGAGATCAACAGCGCCTTCCGCAGCATGCGCTGCGCGGACGCCTTCAGGTCCGCCGCGCCGATCGGAACGCGTTCCACGGTCGAAGAGGCCATGGCGGTCGTCACAGGACCTCGACCTCCTGCTTCTCCTTCGGCTCAAGCGGCGCCAGGGAAAAGCGGTTCAACTCGGCGAACTGAAGCTGGTCGATGAGGCCGACCATGAAGCGGTACTTCACCGTCCGATCGATCTTCACGAGCACGACGAGTTTCGGATTCTTCTTGCCCTCCGTCGCGAACACCTTCTCCAGATCGTCGAACTTCTCCTCGTGGAACGGGGCGTCGGCGAGCTTTATGAAGGCGCGCACCTCCCCCTTCGACTTGTCGGCGGGGGCGATCACGCGAAGCGTCATGACGTTCGACTGCGCGATCTCGACCTTCGCCTTCGGGTCGGGCGGCAGATTGATCTCGAGCGCCTGCGGCTTCCGGAACACGGTGGTGCACATGAAGAAAATGAGCAGCAGGAACGCGACGTCGACCATCGGGGTCATGTCGATCTTCACCCCGAGGCGTTTCGGCTTGCGCCGTCTGAGTCCGCCCTTCTTTTTCCCTGGTTTACTTTCGGGAGTATCTACCGCACCCATGGAGGGCCGCTCCTTTTCGTGTGCGAAACCGGCGTCGCGATCAGTGTTTCAGCGCGGACTTGCTGCTCGCGACGAGCTCGGTGACGAGGCTGAATGTGATCGTGTTGGTCTTTTGCATGATCGCCATCACGTCCTCCATGGTGCCGTACTCGGCTTCCTTGTCGGCCTTGATGGCCACGCGAAGTCTCGGATTTCGGCGCCGCTGCTGCAGGACCAGGTTCTCGAGGCTCGCCATGTCGGTATCTTCCTGAGCCTGCTTCCCGACCGACCAAAAGAGCTGATTATCCTTGGAGATGGCCAGGATGAGGACGTCCGATTCCGGAACCTTCAAGTTCGAGTGGCTGTCCGGTAGCGTGATGGGGACCTTTTGAGGCGGGTCGAACTGAGAGGTCGACATGAAGAAAATCAGCAGCAGGAAGGCCACGTCGACCATGGGCGTCATGTCGATCTTGACGCCGATCCGCTTCATCTTCTTCGCAGACATGTTACTTCGTCGCTTCCTTGAGCGAGAGGACTTCGATCACTTCGAGCGTGGCCTCGTCCATCCCGTAATTGAAGTTGTCGATCATCGTGACGAACACGTTGTAGAGCACGATCGAGAAGATCGCGACGAAAAGGCCGCCGGCGGTATTGATGAGCGCTTCGGAAATTCCGATGGCCAGCTTGACGGCGTCCACCGATCCGGTCTGCCCGAGCGCGGAGAACGAACGAATCATCCCGATGACCGTTCCGAGGAGCCCGACCATCGTGGCGATCGATGCGATCGTCGCCAGCGCGATCAGGTTCCGCTCGAGGAGCGGCACTTCGAGCATGTTCGCCTCTTCCATCGCCTTCTGGACTTCCTGGATCTTGGCCGCGCGATCGATCGGCGCGTTTCGAATCACGGCGTAGCGGTCGAGGCCGGCGCGGAGGACGTTGGCGAGCGATCCGCGCTGCTTCGAGCACATGTCGGCCGCGCCCTCGACGTCGAGCGCATCGATCTTCTGGCGGAGCTTCCGCATGAACGTCGGTGAGGGCTCGCGGCCCTTCGCGCGCGTCAGCGTGAAGAGACGCTCCAAGGTGAACGTCACGGACATGATGGAGAGCATGATCAATCCGGCGACGAGCGGTCCGCCCTGCTTGATGTACTCGGGAAGGAGCTGGTAGATCACGATCGAGATCACGAGCGCGATCACGCTCACGAGCGTTACGAAAAGACCCTGTCTCACTGCGATCCTCCCTTGGATGTTGAATCGAATCGCGCACCGTTTCGATGCGCCGCGTTGGGCCGGGCTGGGCGTCGATGCGCCATCCATCGACCGGCCCCACAGTATGCCCCAGGGACCTCCGACCGGGCAACCCCCCGTTCAACCGCTACTTGAAGCTCTGAATCGCCTCCTCTTCGGTGTCGTACGTCTCGAACACCAGCGACAACTTGGTGACGACGAAGATGTTCTGGATCTTCTTGTCCACGGCGGCCAGCTTGAGCTGGGCGCCGCGCTTCGCGTAGTTCGAGTGCCCCGCGATCAGGACGCCGAGCGATACGCTGTTCATGAAGGTGGTCTGGCCCAGGTTGATGAGCAGCTTCCGATTTCCCGCCTCGGCGAGTTCCTTGATCTTGGATTGCAGCTCGTCGGTTTCCTTGCCGCCCAGGAGCATTCCCTTTGGCGCCAAGATCGTCACGTCTCCCGAGGTGCGGACTTCCAGACTCATCGTGCCTCCCTGTCGGCGGCGCGCCGCCGCACGGTCACTGGGTCTTGGCCCCCGCTGCACGGGCCGCCTGCTGCTCCTCCCACTTGCGTATGATCTCGAGCCCGCGAGACGCCTCACGATTCGTGGGGTCGATCTCGAGAGCCTTGTTGAACTCGGTTTTCGCCTTCGCCTGGTCGCGGCACTTCGAGTAGGCCTGCGCGAGCCAGATGTGTCCCTGCACGTGTTCGGGCTGGGTCTTCGCGCCCCGATCGAGGTAGGAGAGCGCCTCGGTGCAGTTGTCCATCAGGAGCAGGGACAATCCGGCCCCCCGAAGCGCGTCGCCGTTCGAGGAGTCGGCCGCGGCCGCCTGCTGGAAGGTCTCGAGCGCCACCGGGAGCGAGTCCGGCTCCATCTGCATCAGCGTCTGCCCGATCCAAACCATCGTGCGCGCGTCGTTCGGCTTCACGACGAGCGCCCGGCGGAGCGTCCCGATCGCGTTCGACTTCTCGCCGATCTGGAGCTGGCTCAGGCCCAGGTTCAGGAGCGCGGGCACGAACGTCGAGTCCGTCTTCAACGTCTCGACGAAGTACGGCGCCGCCGATCGGAAGTCCTGGCGCGCGAAGAAGAGGAAGCCGAGCTGGAACGTGGCATCGCGCGCGAGTTTTGGATCTTCCTCCGCGGCTTTCCGGAGGAGCGGCACGGCCTTCGCGGAATCCTGGTTCGCCACGTAGAGCGTGCCGATCTTCAGTTTCTCCTCGGGCGTGAGCGAGTCGGTCAGGGAGGCGTACTTGTCGCAAATCTTGAGCGCCTCCTCGCGCGCTTCGGTTCCTTGTTCCGCGTAGAGGCGGCAGAGCGTGCCGAGCACCTCCGGCACGTCCGGCTTCAGCTCGTTGGCTTGGGTCAGCACTCCGATCGCGCTCTGGCGGTCGCTGGCGATGCGGCTCTTCGCGAGGGCGCGACCGAGCTCGAGCGAGCCTAGGTAGTCGTCCGGCTTGAGCTCGGAATACCGGCGGAACTTGTCGATGGCCTCCTCGGCGCGATTGGCGCGGAAGAAGAGGCGGCCCGCCTCGAGATAGGCCGGCGCGTACGTGGAATCTTCCTGCGACGCCCGGAGGAACGCGGCCAGGCCGGCGTTGAACTCGTTCATCCCGATCAGAGCGCGTCCGTAGAGGTAGTGCGTCTCCGGGTTCCTGGGATCGAGCTCCGTCGCTCGCCCGTATTCCGGCGCCGCCAGGACGGGGATCTTCTTCCGTTCGTAGAAGCCGCCGAGATCGAGCCGAACGCGCAGGTTGTTCGGATCGGACTCGCGGGCTCGGATGAAGAGCTCCTCCGCTTCCTTCATGCTTCCCTTGCCTTCGAGCGCCAGGGCCGTGCCCGAGAGGAAGAGCGCGCGCCCCTGTTTCAAGAGGGTTCCCTTCCGGAAGATCTTCTCGGCGTCGTCGTATCGCTTGTCCCGGAGGTAGGCCTGGCCGAGCGAGTAGACGGCCGCGGCGTCCTTCGGGTCATACTTGAAGGCCAACTCGAGGTGATGCGTGCCCTCCGCCGCCTTCGTGGAATCTCCCGAGACGGCCGCCATCTTGCGTTGGAGATTTCCCAGCCCGGTGTGCGCCTCCACGTATTTCGGATTGATCCGGATCGCCGCCTCGTATTCCGCGCGGGCGCTGTCGGGCGAGCCGAGGCGTTCCAGCGCGGTGGCGATGTAGTAGTGCGGCCGTGCTCCGTTGGGCTCGAGGCGCTGCGCCTGCGTGAACGCGTCCAGCGCCGCCTCGGTCTTTCCGTCCTTGAGCGCGGCGACCCCGCGCTTGATCAAATCCGCGGACGCGAGAGCCCACGCCGTGCCGGTGGCGAAGGAAAGCCCCAGCACGAGCATTGCGACGAGATGACGGCCTCTGAGGGAGTTCACTCTGCCTCCTCCGCGGTTCGGACGATTCGGATGGGGACGGTCGCGGGCGCGTAGCCGTGCCGCGCGACGATGCGCTGGCCGTCCACCCCCGATACGAAGGTGATGAAGTCGGACGCGGTCTGGCGCGGGGCCGCCGGCGTCGCGAGGGCGATGTTTCGGAGAAGCGGATACGAACGATCGAGCACCGACTCGCGCGTCAGGGGGACGTAGGGCAATCCCGTGGCGCGGGAGACGGCGAGCGGGCGAATGCGACTCTCCCCCTCGATCAGGGGCCGAGAGACGCAGCCGATCGCGTCCCGTCGCGTCGCGACGGTCGTCACGACCTCGCTCTCCGTGGGTGGCGCGTAGACCGTGGACGCGTAGTTTCCGCCGCCCAGGAGCAGCTGCTGCACGTAGGCATACATTCCCTGGCGCGGGCCGCTCGTGAGGGCGACGACACGACCGCCGCCCCTCCAGCCGAGTTCCGCCCAGTCGGTGATCTCTCCGGAATAAATCCTCGCGATCTCGTCCCGGGAGAGCTGCTCCACCGGACACGACCGGTTCACCACGACCGCCACCGCGTCCCAAACGACCGGATACGCGTGAAGCCCGTCGCGCTGAACCGCCGCTTCGACTTCCGGGTCCGTGAGATCCCGCATCAAGACCGACATTCCCACCTCTCCATTCACCAGTTGCTCCATTCCCTCGGCGGAGCCGTTTCGAGCGACGACGATCGAATCCGACTTCGGATAACGCTCCCGAAACGCCAGAACCTCGGCCCGAAAGAGAGGAGCCAGGTACTCGGCGCCGGCCAAAACGATCGGGGCGGAGGGTGCTTCGGGTGGGGGGGGTGACTTCGAGCAGTTCTCACTGCCCAGCGCGGCGAGCAGCAAGGCCGCCAACTGAATCCGGGCGCGCCATGCCCGGTCAACACCTCTCACACCTCCAGACTATCCCGCCCAGGGAACTGCTGTCAACGTCTTGACTTCCTACGATTGCGCACCGGCCGGTGCCGGCCCTCCTCTCGAATAGGGGTACCCCGAGGGGACCTGCTTGATTCCCCCTCCCGGCCGGCTTCTTGCTGGCTGCCCGCAAGAACGCCACCAAACGGGGCGGCATGGATCGGCGAGGGTGTTTTCAAGGAATCGGGAACGTAGCGAAGGGACCCGGGGGCGTCAATCGGAAACCCGATTTAGGGGGGTTACCGGAGAAGGGTGATCTTACCCGTCGCACGGCCGCGGGCGGTTTGAAGCCGCAGGAGATACACGCCGCTCGCGAGCGGCTCGCCCCGGCTCCCGATCGCCTCCCACGCAACGCTCCGGGCGCCGCCGCGACCGTCGTCGACACCCGCGGCCAGGCGCGCTACCCAACGCCCGGCGGCGTCGAACAGGTCGAGCCGATAGGGACCGGCGCGGCCCGCCGCCAGGGTGAATCGCACCTCGGTTCGCGGATTGAACGGGTTGGGCGCGGCCCCGCGCACGGCGTCCTCCAGGAAAGGCGAGACCCCCGAGACGGGCACCGCCGTGACCGTCGGGTCGTAGAAGAGCCGCGAGCTCCAAGCGCTCCGGTGCCCCTCCCCGTCGATCCCGCGCACCTCGAAGGAGGCGGGACCGTTCGCGGCCACGAGCGCAAACGTCGTGTCCGGCGACCCGGTGTCGGTCACCGTCACGCCGGTGGCATGGGCGACCGGGAAGGCGTCATCGAGATAGAGGCCTTCTCCAAAGATGGTCCCGTCGGTCACGCACCGGAATCGGACGAGCGCCTGGGTTCCCGCGAAGGAGGCGAGGCTGAATGCCGCCCGCGGGAAGATCCCGCCGCTCGTTCCGGTGATTCCGTTGCCTTCGTTGGCTCCGGTCGGATTCAGGTTCGTGGTCCGATCCCCCGCGAGCGTCGACCACGTCCCGCCGCCGTCCGTGGAGGCCTCCGCGTACCAATAGTCGTACGTGTTCTCCAGGTCCCAGAACGCGCGGACGACGAGGCTTTCCCCGGCGGCGACGTCGATCGCCTCCTGCGCCGTGAGGATGCTCACGCGACTGTCGCCCGAGCCGGACCAATACGAGCGCGCGCCGCTCGCGTGCCGCGTCGCGCTCCACTCGAACCGGAGCGTGTCCCAATCCGCGACCCCGCCTTCGGCGTTGTCCGTGATCCTAGCGAGGGACGCGATCCGCTTCACGTCGTGCCGCGCCGCCGGATTGGCGGGATCGGGCACGGGATATCGCCACGAAAGACGAGCGGCTTGAACGGCGGGCGTGAGCGTGAAGTTGGCTGGGCGCGGAGGCCCCAGCACTCGCCGCGGCGCGTCGCCGAACCGGAGGAGGGTGAGCACCGGGCCCCAGTTGAGCTCGCACGTAGGGTCGATGAGCGCATCGTTGGGCGCGAACCCGCCCTGATCGGCCGTATTGAGCTCGAACGTGAACCCGTAGAGCCTCGGCTTGGCGACCGTATCCCCGTAGACCCAGTCGTCCATGTCGCCGTTCGTCACGTAGATCGCGTTGCTCTTCGGATTCCCCGCACGGTATCCGTTTTGGATCGCCATCGAGTCGCCGAGCGCGCGAAAGACCGGGTGGTCGGGCGTATCGAACGGGCCGTACCCCCAGGGATAGAGAACGAGGGACCCGTACGAATGGAGCGAGAGGGAAACCGTGAAGTGGCGAGCCGCCATGAAGTCGCGGATCGCGGCGGTCTCGGGCTCGGAGAAGGGCCCGGTCCCCCGGTAGGTCTCGGAGGCCGGGATCGGGCTCGATCCGATGTCGTCGTAGCCCCAGAGGTGCCCGTAGTTCCGGTTCAGGTCGACGCCGAAGGTGCCGTCGCTGTTCGGGCGACGGTTTTTCCGCCACCAACCGCTCGACTGTCCGCCCGAATGGTCCTCGACGTAGACGTGCCCGTCGGGATTGGCGATCGGTACGATCCAGGTCTCGCGGCCGGCCACGAGGGTCGCGAGCACGGGGTCGCTCGCGGCCCCGTCCAGGAGACGGCGCATCACGTAGAGCGGAAGCTCGACGCTCATGAGCTCGCGCGCGTGGTGGCACCCGACGATGAGGATTTCGGGCTCCGACTCGTCGACAGCGACGTTGTCCGAGATCTTGATCCCGATGATCTTCCGCCCCTCGAGGGACGTTCCGACCGTGTCCAGCCGCGCGATGGTGGGATGCGCCGCGGCGTAGGCCGCCATCTCCGCCGTCGCCTCCGCCACCGTGTGGTAGTCGCCGAGGCCCGGCTGCGCGAAGGGGCTCTCGGCCGCGCCGTGAAGCCCGCGCGGGGTCACGTCGACCGAGTAGGGCGAGAAACCGAGCGCGCGAACGGCCGCCGCTTCCGCGGCCGTCAGGACCAGATCGAGGGTCTCCCCCGGCCCTCGTCCGGCCACGTCGAGTCCGAGGCGGAGGAGCGGGCGCAGGTCTTGGCCCTTTCCGGGTGCGATCCGGTAGATCGAACGCGTGGGCTCCTCGGCGGCCGAATTGGGTGCGGGAACGGCGCCCCAGGCCCAGGCCAGGGTCAGGAGGAGGTAGAGCCGGAGGATCGATGCGCGGTGCGGCGCGTTCACGAAGGGGGGCCTCAGGTGCGAATCAGGGCGTCGCTTCCCCCCATTTTACCACGACCCGCCCCGCGCGGGCCGGCGGTTTCAGGGCTTGAGCCGGTGAAGGAGCCTCGGGAACGGAATCGTTTCCCGAACGTGCTCGATCCCGGCGATCCACGTGAGCGCCCGCTCGATTCCCATCCCGAAGCCGGCGTGCGGCACCGAGCCGTAGCGGCGGAGGTCCAAGTACCATTCGAACGCTTCCATCGGGAGCTGGTGCTCCCGGATTCGCTCGACCAGGAGGTCGAGCCGGTCCTCGCGCTCTCCGCCGCCCACGATCTCGCCGTACCCTTCCGGGGCCAGGAGGTCGCACGAGAGGGAGAGGTGGTCGTCGCCAGGATCCCGCTTCATGTAGAAGGCCTTCACCGCGGCCGGGAAGCGATGCACGAAGAACGGTCGGTCGAACCCCTCGGTCAGCACGGTTTCGTCGGTGCCGCCGAAATCGCTTCCGCGCTCGAACGGAAGCCCCTTGTCGATCAGGACCTTCGCCGCGTCCTCGTACGAGATCCGGGGGAACGGGCGCTTCACGCGCTCGAGGGCGGCGACGTCCCTCTCGAGGATTGCGAGTTCCCCGCGCCGCTCTTCCAGGACCCGGCCGACGATCGCCTCGACGAACCGTTCGATGAGGTCCATGACATCGTCGAGCGTCGCGTAGGCGACTTCCGGTTCCACCATCCAGAACTCGATCAGATGCCGCCGCGTCTTCGACTTCTCGGCGCGGAAGGTGGGGCCGAAGCAGTAGGTCTTTCCGAACGCCATCGCGGTCGCTTCGTTGTAGAGCTGTCCGCTCTGGGTGAGGTACGCCTTCTCGCCGAAGTAATCGGTCTCGAAAAGGGTCGTCGTCCCCTCGCACGCCGAGGGCGTGAAGATCGGCGCGTCCGCCAGGGTGAAGCCGTCCTGGTTCAGGAAGTCGCGGCAAGCGTTGACCAGCGTGTGGCGGATTTTCAGGAGCGCGTGCTGGCGCTGCGACCGGATCCAGAGATGGCGGTGATCGAGCAGGAACGGCGTGCCGTGCTCCTTCGGGGTGATCGGATAGTCGACGCTCGGGGCCACGATCTCGAGGTGGGTCAACGTCACCTCGACGCCGCTCGGGGCGCGCTTGTCGTCGCGCACGATTCCCGTGACACGGATCGCGCTCTCCTGCGTCACCGAGGCGCAGCTCGCGAAGACGTCCTCCGGGAGCTCGGACTTGACGGCGACGCACTGCACGAGACCGCTCCCGTCCCGCACTTGCAGGAATTCGATCTTTCCGCTCGAGCGCCGGTTGTAGAGCCATCCCTCGAGCGTCACCGTGTGGCCCGCCTTCCCGGGCAGCGCATCGATTCGCGTCGCCAACGCGCGCATCACCTCACCTCCGTTCGTCCAAGGTCGATTTTCGAGCCGTCATGAGCCGCCGAGGATACCACGATCCGGGACATTTCCCTTGACACCCCAATTCACGCGCCCCTAACGTGCGCACGTGGCGCATCTCCCGGTCCGCCAAAGTTCTACGTCAGCGGCTCCGAGCGGTTTCCACCTCGCGCTCGCGCCGGTCGCCGCGATTTTCCGTCTCTGCCTTCTCGCCCTCCTCCTGGCCGTGACCGCTCGGGCCGCCGTGGTCGCGGAGGCCGGCGCGAGCGCCGACGCCATCAGCGCGGCGTTGGAACGAAAGTACGACGCCGGCATATCCCGCGACCTTCCGGAGGCTCAGGCGCGCTACCGGGAAGCGCTGCTCGCGGACGCGTCGGGCGACCGGGTCTCGGCCGTCCGGCTCCTCGAGAGCGCGTCGCTCTTCGATCCCGAGTTTCCGGACGCCCATTTCACGCTCGCGCGCGTCGCCCTCCTCTCCGATCCCGGCCGTTCGGTCGCGGAGTTGAGCGAAGGATTCCGCGTTCTCCTCCGGTCGTACCCGTGGCAGCGTCACCTCCTCGCGAACACCGGCACCGCCATCGTCGTCATCTGGCTGGTCGCGCTCCTCCTGGCGACCGTCGGCATCATCGTTCGGCATCTTCCCCATCTCTTCCACGTCGTCGCCGAGACGCTCGGGGCCGCCGAAAGCCGCATCGGAAGGTTGGGCGCGGCCGCGCTCAG
>Ga0070699_100000227_pt1 | contig 55476 bp, 55 predicted proteins | sample KBSK1503metaG_FD_65473 | JGI IMG/M metagenome (GOLD analysis project Ga0070699, IMG submission 65473) | Corn, switchgrass and miscanthus rhizosphere microbial communities from Kellogg Biological Station, Michigan, USA - KBS K1-50-3 metaG | ecosystem: Host-associated > Plants > Roots >... | reverse complement strand
CAGCGTGACGATCTCGGAACGGGAGTTCGGTATGCCAATGACGGTGTCGACGAACTCGCCTTCCATGAACATCCTGCCCTCAACCTCGAAACCCAGCCCGACGAAGAACGCCGTCACCGCATCGAGGTCCCCGACCGTGATGCCGACGTGGTCGAAGCGTGGAAGACGTGACACGGGCGCATCCTCCTGTCTTAATCCCTCAGTTCAGGCTCCCCCTGCCGTCCGCATGCCTATGAAGGCCCGTCCGTGACTTACAGGGTTGTTCGGATGGCTTTCGTCAATGAAGTCGGCTGGTCTTCCTCATGCTGACTCAAAATGTTACGCGTCGTCGCCGTGCCGGCACCTCCACTCCCAACGACGGCGACGCGGCACCGCTCTCCCCGCAGCAACCAGCGTCTTAGACCGGGTCAACTCCATTCATTCAGGAATCGGATAGTTAGCCCGTCTGGCGCCTCAGATGTCTCCTGCTCAAAAGAGACTCGGCGAAATCCCCCTGAAATGACGACCCGCGGTCGTGCTTACTCAGAACGCCTAAAGCTCGAGCGAGCAAGATATCCGGAACGATCTCAGTAGGCTTGCCGATCCGATCTCAGCTTCGATTGACACGGGCGGCTTGGACTATAAGTGCCTTCAGGGCGGACGCGTTGATGGCGTCTCCCTCGTGGAAATCGATGGCACGTACCGTCTTGCTGTCCAGACGCGTGTTGAAGAGCCCTTTCGGATCCTTCAGCTGGGCCCCTTTCGGAAACGTCAGCCTCACGGCGTTCTTGAGGGCCTCGCCTACGCAGACGATGCCGTCGTGGGACCAGACGGGCACCCCCTCGGGGCGGGAGGGCTTCTTCCACTTCACCTCTTCGATTACGCCGGGGTCTGCGCCCCTGATCAGGGTCCGCAGTTGGCCCAGCCTCTCACCCCTCCAGCCGGTGGTCTTCCCGACGATGGCATCGATCTGTTGGGACGCGGATGCGTCGTTCATGCCGATGCTTTGCTGCGGCGGCTGAGCACCCAGCGGACCGAGGGGCTCGGTTCCTTGTCCTTTCGATGCGTGCAGCCAAGCCAACAACACGGCCGCCGCTTTCCCTCCAGCAGTTCGGAGCGCAATCGCTGGATATGTTGGCTCCTCGTTTCTGCCTTCTTCGGCCAGAGCACCCAGCAGATCCACTCATTGCGGCCAAGAGGGGTGAGGTCTTCCCACGCCGCCAGAGCCTTTGGCGTGGCAATCAAGACGCGTCTCAAGTCCATCGGGACGGGATGGACCACTCCGCCGGAGACCAGCCTGGAACTCATCGATTCGCCCATCGTAGCTCCGATTCGCACGAAGGCAGCCTCGGGGTCGGCGCGGCGCCCTACGGCCAGGGTTTCGACAGACGACCGAAGCTATGGTGGTCGGCGCGGACAGTAAGCCCGGTTCGTATTTCGACAAGTCGAACTGCTGATCAAGGCCAACTTCTGTGCCCGACCCCAATGTTCACAGGCGATGAAGCCGCTGCATGACGATCAGCCGGCGGTCGGACCTCTCGTGACCGCGGGAATAGTCCGGTAATCCGACTGGAAGACCAGATTGTGCAGGTCACTGGTAGCGATGGCGCGCAGGATCGGAAACTGATCGGCAGCATCTTGAACGCTGAACACGTTCAAAGGCCAATCGCTAACGGTTGCTCCCCGCAAGTGAGGATGGTGGAACCCAGCGCCGAAATACGCGTGAAGCATGACCGGAGGCACTCGCACATTTCGCTGCTCAGGCCAGCTGAGCTCCCATGCCGCACTCAACCCACCATCTGCTGAGCGCTGAAGACCCGTCTCGCTGACCGCTCCCGAATCGAGGAGCAGGAACGTGTTGACTTCGCTAAGCGCTTGACGTGCGATCGGAGCCAGCAAATCGACCTCGTCATTGAAACGCTCTTCTTTGCCGCGGCGACTCGCCGCGCCGCCGTGTACGCCATCCCTGAGATCGCTGAAGTGACGGATGAGGCTGGTCAGGTGCGCGGGGATCGATGAATCGCCCATTACGCACTCCCCGTCGCCACCAGCGAGCGACCAGACACGGACGTCTGCAGGAGCCGGTTGATGTCACTCGGGGAGACGATTCCAACCAATCGGCCGCCATCGACAACGAGGGAGCGGCCTTCGCTGCAACCATTCGAGACAGCGAGCAAGCTGCTGATCGAGTCAGCTGGGCCGGCGCTGTACACCTTGTCGACCGGACAGATGATCTGCTTGATCAGGGTTGTCGGACGAGCGCCCGGCGCGACATTTTTCAGAGCTGTCAGGGTCAGGAGTCCACTGAGCCGGCCGGCCGCATCATGAGTTGGAAAGGTTGAGTGCCTTGAAGCCAGGATGTATCCATGAAGCGCATCCTCGACGCTGATGTCGTCGGAAGCTTGCACAGGATTCGGCGTCATGACCTGCGCGACTGTTACCCCGGCGAGCGCCTGGCGGATCAGGCCGCCGGCCTCTTCGGCGCGCGCGGCGCTGAGCAGGAACCAGCCCAGGAAGACTGACCAGACTCCGCTGACCAGGCTGCCGGCGAAGATGAAAGTGGCCAAGCCGTACGCAATCAAAAGGTAAGCGAACAACATGCCGATCCGGGCGGCGATTCGGGTTGCTCGCAGCCGATCACCCGTGCGCAGCCAAATGAGCGACTGCAGCAGCCGGCCTCCATCCAGCGGAAAGGCGGGGACGAGGTTGAAGACACCCAGAGAGATGTTGATGTAGCCCAGCCAGGACAAGGTGGCAGAGAACAAGCCCGGCTGAGCGCCACCGCCGAATGCGACTGAAGCGAGATAAAACACCCCGCCGAGTACGAGGCTTGTGAGTGGCCCAACAAAAGTGACTAGCGCCTGCGTCCCAGGCGAGTTCGTTTCGCTGCTGAACCGCGACACTCCGCCGAACAGCCAGAGAGTGATCCCCTCGACCCTGACCCCGCGGCGGGTCGCCACCACGGAGTGCGCGAGTTCGTGGGCAAGCAACGAGGCTAGGAACACGAAGGCTGAAACCGTGCCGGCTGTCCAGTAGGCGCCGGACGTATTGGAGGGGGACGCCAACGGTAGAAGGTTGGTGGCGAGGCTCCACGCGATCAATGCGGCAACGACCAACAGGCTCCAGTTCAGGCCGACGTGGATTCCAAAGATGCGGCCAAGGCTCAAGTTTTCGCTCATGTCACTTGCAGGATGCGCGCAGCGCGGGTGGGAATGCATCTGTCGGACGACTGGTTCATAGTCCAGTCGTTTGACAGAAGATGCGGTGCCGGCCCGCGGACCAGGCTTGGATGGTTACAAGCCATCTCTTACACAAGGAGCGTTGGGCATGATCTCGTCCCGCACGCAAAAGAACGATTCATCTGACCCTAGGGTCGATGTGGTATCTCAGATCACCGCCGAGCAGGTCGACAAGGCAAACGCGACCGGTCGGACGCCGGTCGTTTTCGTTCACGGCTTATGGCTACTCCCGAGCAGCTGGGATCGGTGGGCCGCACTCTTCGAGCAGGCCGGCTACCCGCCTGTTTCTCCAGGATGGCCCGATGACCCCGAGAGCGTCGAGGAGGCCAACGCGCGCCCTGAGGTGTTCGCCCGCAAGTCGGTTGGACAGATCGCCGACCACTACGCCGAAGTAATCGGCCGGCTTAAGAAGAAGCCTGCGGTGATCGGGCATTCATTTGGAGGACTGGTTACCCAGATCCTCGCCGGACGCGGCCTCAACTCGGTCACGGTAGTAATCGATCCCGCACCGTTCCGCGGCGTATTGCCGCTACCGATTTCCGCGCTGAAGTCGGCGTCACCAGTGCTTGGCAATCCGGCCAACCGTAACCGCGCCGTCCCGCTCACCTTCGAACAGTTCCGCTACGGTTTCGCCAACGTAGTCACCGAGGACGAGGCTAAGAAGCTGTACGAAACGTTCGCGGTCCCGGGGTCGGGCGAAACTGTTTTCCAGGCCGCCGCTGAGAACCTCAACCCTTGGACCGAGGCCAAAGTCGACACCCAGAACCCCGACCGCGGACCGCTCCTGATCATCGAAGGCGCTGAGGACCACACCGTTCCCCGCGCGGTTGCCGAGGCTGCCTACAAGAAGCAGAAGCGCAACCAGGGCGTGACCGAGATCGTCGAGCTTCCCAATCGTGGTCACTCGCTTGTCATCGACAACGGCTGGCGCGAGGTGGCCGACATGGCCCTCGCATTCGTCAAGCGACACGCGAAGTAGTGCCAGGAAAAAGGCGACTAACCAACGACGTCCGCCGGCACCCGGGTCGAACCGGGTGCCGCATTCCTGCAGCGGCTACACGACATACACTTGTAGCCGAGTGGTTCAGGGGAACTCCGCGACTCGCCTGTACGGGCGCGAACGCGAGATCGGGCTCGTCGAGAATCTGATCAATCGCGCCGGATCGAAGGGAAGCGCGATCGTAGTACGCGGCGAGGCCGGCATCGGTAAGTCGTCGCTGCTGGCAGAGGTAGCGGCACGGGCGCGTGAGCATGGAATGCTGGTCTTGACCACGGCAGGCGCCCAGTCAGAAACGCACCTGCCATTTGCCGGACTCCACCAGCTGCTTCGCCCGGTCATGGGTGGAATGCGACGGCTTGAACCTTCGCAGCGGGCCGCGCTCCGTGCTGCGTTTGGTATGGCCGAACCGGTCGCCCCCAACCTATTCATGATCGGCCTCGCGGTGCTGGAGCTCATCGCAGACGCGGCCACCAGGTCGCCAGTTTTCGTCGTCGCGGACGAGGCCCAATGGCTCGATTCGTCGTCCTGCGAGACGCTGGCTTTCGTCGCGCGGCGAGTCGAGGCCGAGCCCGTCGTCATTGCGTTCGGGGTCAGGGACGGGCTGGACAACCACATCGACGGAACAGGAATCCCCCAGCTCCACCTGGACGGTCTTGACCCAGTGACTTCGACGGCGCTGCTCGACGCGAACACTCCAGGCCTCTCACCTCCGGTCCGAGCCCTGGTGCTCGACTATTCGGCGGGCAATCCGCTCGCTTTGCTCGAGCTGCCGACCGCGCTTGACAGAGACGTCACCCATGTGGCGACGCCGCTTCCCCTGAGCCAGCGTCTCGAGCGAGCTTTCGGTGCGCAATTATCCGGACTCAGCGCGCCGGCCACCACGCTGTTGCTTCTGGCGGCCATTGACCCCGCAGGAACTCTGGTCGAGTTCCTACAAGCTGGTCAGTCGATCGCGCAAACGCCTGTCTCGATTGACTCGTTTGCTGAGGCGCAGAGGCTGCGGCTCGTCGCGATCGAGGACCTGCGGGTTCGTTTTCGGCATCCATTGCTTCGCTCGGCTGTCTATCAAGCGGCCAGCGAGAGCGAGCGAAGGCAAGCTCATGCCGCGCTTGGGGACGTTCTGGACGCCGACCCGGATCGGCGCGCGTGGCACAGGGCTGCAGCCGCCGTGGGTCCGGATGAAAGTCGTGCCCAGGATCTCATCACCGCTGCAGCAAATGCGGAAAGCCGAGGGGCGCTTGACGTGGCTGTGGCGGCATTGGATCGGGCGGCCGCGCTGTCTGTGGATCCGCGTCGGCGAGCCGCGCGGTTGGTGGAAGCGGCCGAGATCGCACTCGGAGGCGATAGGGGCCAAGAAATCGCTGCGAGGCTTCTCGCGTCCGTCAACCTAGCAGATCTCGACCCAGCGCGCCGGGCGCTATTTGCGTGGCTCCGGGACGTTTATGGACCTTCATGGTCCGGCTCCGAGCAGACTCGTTCATTTGTGCACGCGGCTGATGAGGCCAGATCGTCCGGAGATTCACTACTCGCACTGAGGCTGTTCTCGCAGGCTGCGCTCCGCCTCTGGTGGACTAATATCGACCGCCAGACTCGAGAGATTGTGGTTGGCGCTTTGGACCGACTAGAGGTCGAGCGCGACGACCCACATCTGATCATGTCTCTCGCGTTGGCCGCACCTGTCGAGCGCGGGGCGATCTTGCGGGAGCTAGTGAGGCGTCTGACGGCTGAGCCCGTAACGGACCCAATGACGGCGGTTGTACTCGGGCAGGCGGCGCAAGCACTCGGGATCTTCGATCTCGCCCATCGGATGTTTTCGTCAGCCATACCCATTCTGCGCCGGCAGGCGCGGCCCCTCTTGCTGGCCCAGGCACTTGCCGAGCAGGCCTGGGCCGCGGTACACCTCGGGAATATTGCCTCCGGTTTGCCCGCCGCCCATGAGGCGGTTGGCCTCGCCATTGAAATTGGGCTGCACCGTTGGGCCCCGGCAGCGCGCCTTGCCGAAGCAACTCTCACCGCCTTGCGCGGCGACTTCGAGCGCGCCGAGTCGCTGGCCAAGGAAGCGGAAAGCGTGCTGCTGCCCATGGGCGCCAACCCGCTGCTAGCGCTGGTCGAGCTCGCCCGCGGACGCAATGCACTCCTTCGTGGTGATCACTTAGTCGCCTATGAACACCTAAAGCGCATCTCCAATCCCAAAGACATCGCGTACCACATGTACGCCCGGTTTTGGGTGGCGGCCGATCTTGTCGAAGCTGCGATTCAAAGCGGCCACGAGCTAGAAGCCCTCGATGCGATCGCGACGCTCGAGCCGGTGGCTGCACAATCGCGGTCTCCGGTGCTCGAGATTGGCTTGAGGTTTGCGCGCGCGCTGGTCGCCCCCGATGTCGAAGCCGAGGCGTTATTTGAGGCCGCGATCACCGAGGACACCAGCCTCCCCCTCATGGTCGCCCGCAGCCAGCTGGCGTACGGTCAGTGGCTACGACGGCAACGGCGCATCGCCGAGTCACGCGGGCCGCTGCGCGCCGCTCGTGATGCATTCCAGGCGATGGGCGCCACCCCGTTCGTCGAGCGCGCAAGCCAGGAGCTGCGCGCCTCTGGCGAGAGCAGTCCTAAACGTTTGCCGCGCGCTTCCGATCGGCTTACTCCCCAGGAGCTTCAGATCGCTCAGATGGCCGCCGCCGGGATGTCTAACCGCGAGATCGGGCAGAGCCTCTTTCTCTCGCACCGCACCATCGGTTTTCACCTTTATCGGCTGTTCCCCAAGCTCGGCATCACCTCACGCAATCAACTGCGCGGGGCGCTCGAGGCCGAGGAGGTGACCGCTTAGCTCGGACGTCGATCACGCGGCCGCGCCTGGGGCCATCGGCTTCGTCACGTGCGCCGCCGATCGCAGGCCAATCCCTCTGACGATCAGCGTCACACCGAAGATGACAAGCCAGAAACCGAGAAAGATCGTCAGGAAGAAGAGAGACGAGACCGGAAAAATCACCACCACCGCGCCGGCGACGATGCTGAGCATGCCTGTGATCCCAATCCAGGGCCGCCAGCGGAGCTCGGAATGTCCGATTGCGAGGAACAGCTCGATGATCCCGAGCGCAATCCAGTAGATGCCGATCACGGTCGCCAGCACCAAAAGCGTCAGAGCTACGTGAGCAAACAAATAGATCGCAACTACGAAAGAGAAGACAGACAGCAGCGCGAAGAGGGCTCTGAGCCATCCGCTCTCGTTCGGAACCGCAAACGCGAAGACAAATTGGTAGACCGCACCCACGAGGAGCTGAGCCGCAAAGATGATCGCAATGACCACCAGCGTGGAGCTCGGCCACACGAGCGCCACGACGCCGGCCAGCACGCTGGCTACGCCGTAAGCCACGATCCAACCCCACGCGCTTCCAAGCCGCGCCAGCATTGCAGCCATTTCGCCACCCCGAGTCGTATCCATTGTCTTTCTCCTCGGTTGCCACTGATGTAGGAACCTGACTCATTGTTCCGCCCGAGCAACGCAATCGCTTCAGTCAGATGACTGGTATTTCATGAGGACAAACCCTGGGCTGAGCTCGACCGCGAGCAGCAAGGATTAAGCAGGCAATTTGCTCGTGTTCCAGCATGGCCAGTCTGTCCAACCCCTCTGCTTGCATTCGTCAAATCGCGGATAGGAGGGGACCGCGCCTACGCGCTGCTGCAAGTCGCTGAGCAAGGTCGACGCCATCACAAACCGTCGCTTGCGCACATCACTAGGACGCGGCGGATAGGCAAAGTTCCGCGACCGGTGCCCGGCATCTTGGCGATGAAGGCAGACCGCGCCTTAGTGAAGACCCCGTAGGAGCAGCGCCCCGAGCACGGCGACGGCGCAGCCGATGACGATTCCAATCGTCTGCCCTCTGGTGATCTGGCCCCGCTGCGACTGCGCTTGCATCGTGGCGAGAACCTGCTGAATCTCGTTAATCTTCTCGACGACCTGCGGATCTGCGTCCGGAGGTAGCTGGACCATCGCCTGGCGGAGAGCGTCCGATGATGGAACGGGGGCGAATGCTCGCCGCCGAGCGAGCAGCGTCAGGACCACCGCGCCGCCAAAGACAAGCCCAAGGACCAGGAAGATCCAGCCGAGCCATCGGGTTTGCGCTTTCACAACGACCGGGTTCTGCAGCGTGGCGAACTGGTATCCGCCGACTGCCAGGAGCACGGGCACCCCCCGATAGACATCGACCGTTCCGGTCGCGCCGGCCAGGAGGACCTGGTCCTGCTCTCGCATCCAGGGAAGCACGATCTCGCTCGGGCCGCTGGGAGCCTGGACGATGACGTGCTCCTCCGGGCCGCCCTTGCGAAGGTGGTTCGCGGCCGCGCTGACCACGGTGACCGGCACTACGGCATAGCAGTTGTCCGAGGGGATGCTCGCGGCGCTACAGGGCGTCGCCTGCTGGTAGGCGGCGACGGAATTCGATGGGTCGGGCAAGAGGGCCATGACGGCCCCCAACGCGATCAGGAGGGCGGCTATGGCCCCGAGCAGAACGACTTTCCACATGGCAGTTCGCGGGCCCATTCATGTCATGCAACGGCGGATGGTCGCGGTTCTCGCGACCAGGCCGCTGCTCGTTAGGCTCGGTCCAAACCGTCTAGCCGCAGGCAGTTACGGGTCCGAAGGAGAGGGCGCCCCGCCTGGGCGCCCCCTTAAAGGGCGAACTACCCGGTTAGGGCGCGCAGTAGAGCCAGATTCCTTTGACGCTGATATTCACGCCATTGTGGTTCTGGTATTCAAGCTGTGAGACCGGCGGCACCACGGGCTGTCCATTGACGACGAACTCCGCGGCTGTTCCCTGGAAGACGCTGTCGTTGACGATCGTGCCAGTGACCCGGCCCACGATGAGGCCGCCAGGTTCATACATTTCGAGCCGGAGGTCGAGCGGATTCAGCGGCGGCAGGGCGCCGGAGGTGTCGATGCTGACGAGACCCAGAACGCTATGGCAGCTCGTCGTATCCACCCGGGGACCGATGGCCGCACCCGAGTCGGCCAGGACGGTGAAAGGCCCAGAGACCTGAGTAAGAGTGCCCAGTCGGACGCTCTTTAAACGACCCTGGGAGTCGGTCGGCAGGTTGCCGACCGTAACGGTATTGCCGGTCGGGTCGATCTTGATCGGGTTGGTAACGGTCACCCCCGGCGTGCCTGAAATGCCTACTGTCCAGGAACCACTCTGCTGAGCCGATACGTTACCCGCGACCGTGGTCGTCCCCTGGGGTGCGACGGGGACTGGCTGGGCGGTGGTGTTCACCACCAGGACGTCCCGAATCGTGCTGGCGATCGCCGGAGCACTGGTGCCGAGGACGATCCCCGCGACCAACGCTCCCAGCCCGATGGCAGGCGCGATGAAGGTTCTGATTCTGGTCATCTGATTTTTCCCTCGGGTGCGGGCGGAAGTACAGCGTAGTGCAAGGCTCGCCCAAGCCGGTCACTGGCGCAGAGTGTAGATCGCCCTGAGTCTGCGGGGAAGCGGTTTTCCCCAGGTGTGTCTACATCACTTGAGAGCTCTTCAGCTTAGGTACCGGCAGGAGCATAGGTGAGTGCTCCGATCAGGTCTCGGATCTCAGTGGGGGTGAAGTCCATCGTGGCGTCGCCCACGGAGAGCTCGATCCGCTGCAGCGTTGGCGAGACAGTGGCGAACGGACGAGGGAACGTCCAGATCTTGTCGCGCGTTGCGATGTCGAGCGCCCGGCTCTGTAGGACTGCGGCTGTGACCGAAAGCTGTACGTGCATCATGGGCGCTTGGGGAGGAGCCGGGAGTACCTCGACGCCTGGGAGGTCGCCAAGCGCTTCAGCTATCGCGAGGGCGTGCTTGTAGTAGGTCGACATCAGCGGCAGACGGGATCGTAGGGCGGTGAGCGCAGAAGCTGCGTACGGCCACATTGCGAACAAGCGACCGCCGTGGCGGGTTCGCCAATCCGAGACTTCGGCCACCACGTCGGTGGGCCCGGCGATGCAACAGCCCGCGATCCCGCCTAGTCCTTTGTAGAACGACACGTAGACGGTGTCGAACAAGGCGGCGATCTCGGCTGGTGGCCGTCCGTACCAGGGTGTCGCCTCCCAAAGCCGGGCACCATCCATGTGGACCGCCGCCCCCCGTTCTCGGGCCCATCCCACTTGGGCGACGAGGTCGTCCCATCCTGGCAGGGTGCCTCCCAGGTCCCGCTGGGGCAGCTCAATAAGCAATGCCGCCGGGAGTTCGTGTATCCCTTCGAGGGTCGAGAGCGTCAACGGTGTGCCGAGCTCGCCGGCGGGGACGCCGATCAGGCCGTGCAACCGTTGATAGCCGCGTCCCTCGTGCCAGTCGAGATGACATGCGGGGTGGAATACGATGGCTCGCCGCCCAGTACGCTCGGCGTGCACGCGAAGCGTTGCTTGTTGGGCCATGGTCCCGGTCGGCAGGAACAATGCAGCGGGCTTTCCCAGTAGGGAGGCCACCTCTGCCTCGAGCTCGTCCACGACGCCTCCGCTGCCATAGCGGTCCGTTTCGACGTCGGGAGAAATGGTCCGGAGCATGTCGGCGGCGCTGCGGACGCCGTGCCAGTTGAGGAAGCGGGTACACCCGGCGCGAAGGTCTGCCAACTCCTTGTCGGTTTTCAGCGAGCGATCAGTCACGAGACTAATCTTGACATCCGCGCTACGACATAAGGTCGCGAGGATCGCTCCGATGATTGTCACCACGCCTCGGCAAGTTCATAGCGTAAAGTTCGTCGCAAGGCTCGAGGCTGTTTGGCCGTCCACCGGTCTTGTGGAACGGGTTGGAGAGGTGAAGACCATGAGCGAAGTGGATGACTTCTTGTCGGCAGTCCTGCCACGACAACGCGATGCGGACATGGCAATGCTAAATGGGGACTCGGGACCTCGAAAGACGCTGTGGTCCCATAAAGATCCGGTCACCGTCCTGGGAGCCGCCAAAACTGTGAGTGGCTGGTCCGCGGTGGCAAACCTGTTCGACTGGCTGGCAGAAAACTTCTCGAACGGTACTTCGTACGCCTTAGACGTCAGCGCTGCCGGCATTAGTGCCGATCTGGGTTACGTTGTCGGCTTGGAGCATTCGAAGGCATCGGTCGGCGGCGAGGCGCCAGCCCCGATAGCGCTACGGGTCACGCTGATCTTCCGGCGCGAGGACGGCGAGTGGAAGGAAGTGCATAGACACGCAGACCCAATTCCCGGCATCCCGTCCACCCAGGACCAGTTGGGTCGTTTCAAGTAGGCCGGAGTAGCGGCCAAGGTTCCCAATGACGATTCTGGTGGTGGGCGCGCCAACCGTAACGCGGGGACGATCCTGAAGGCCCGAAGGGCGCAGTAGCGCGGCGCCCTTAAAAGGCCGGGCTTTTCGGTCGCAACTGGGAGACTAGACGACCGGCCGACCGCCGATGCTGCCCGTTCGCAGGTCGAAATGCATGATGTCTTTGTCTCCGTTGTAGGTTCCGCCCCAACTCAGGCCGGCCCCGACCAGCGCCTTGACGACCTCCTCATGCAGCGTCATGAACCCGAACTTGGTCGGATCGGATGTCTTGCCTCTCCCGAAGTCGCCTTTCATGGACTGCTTGCGATCCCGTTTCAGCGCGTCGTGCCACCAGTCGGGCTCGGTCACGTGTTCCACCCAAGCGGGCGGACTGGCTCTCTTCTTCTTTTTCTTCTTGCCGCTCGCGGCCGCCGGCGGCTCAGCGGTATGCGCGTCCTTCCAGGCCTTTAGCGCCGGCAGGTGTTCCTGCAACGCTGTATCGAGCTCTTCCGGGCTCATCGAAAGGTATTGACGGACCAGCTCCGAGTCCGCATGCAAGAGTTTCCACTGTTCGCCCGCACGCGCCGCACGTGCCGCGCGGTCTGCTTCAGAGTCGGTCTTCGGGTTGCCCTTGAGCTTCGGCGGTTCTCGCCTGACGTCGTGGGGGGCGCCCGCCAGCAGCAGCGTGGCATGCTGGATGATCTGCAGGCTCGGCCCGCCCTCGGGACCGGCCTTCTCAGGCTTGTCGCTGTTGCCGACGAAGGGATTGTTGTCATGGTCGATATCTACGGCGAGGCCAAAGCAGTGCATGCTCGCACCACTTGTCTTTCCGGTTGGCGTCTTCGGTACACGCATGCCCGAGATATCTTTGACTCCCAGCCGTGCCGCCGCCTCGAGCGGCTTCTCGCCCGCCTTCGTGTTGACGAGGCTGGCCTCCGCCGCCGTCAGTTTCACGGCGAGCTCATGGTGCACACCGGGCGGTTCGTCGGCGCTCGATCGATGGATCCGTAACCCGAGGAAGGTGGCGTCCGGCTCCAAGCCTTGGAACCACGCGTCGATGTCCTTCTTCGTGCCTCTCTCGATGTCTCGCTTGACGGAGGCTTCCGCCGCCTCCTTCGCCGCCTTCCTCTGCTCCTCGGTCTTCCCTGCTCCTTCGCCTCCGGTCTTGGCGAGCAGGATCGCCGTTGCGATGTACTTCGCGCGCGATTCGGCGGCGCTCGCCGGCGTGGCGGCCTTCGCGGCCTTCGCCGGCTTGACCTTGCTTGCTGGCTTGGTGCTACTCGCTGGCTTGGAGCTATCCACGGCACCAGTTGGCTTGCCGGCGGCCGGTTTGAGGTCGCCATGCAGCGCGCGCAATGCGTCGAGGATGTCGCCTGAACCTTTTTTCCGGTCTTCGCCGGCAGCGACGCCGCGCATCAGTTCTTCGTGGGCCACCGCGACCGGGACTACGGTGAAGTTCGAGCGCAGCGGTGCTGCCATCGATCCCAGTTTGGCCGCATTATCACTGAACCAATTCCCGATCGCGCCGTCGAGCTTCGTGTAGGGGTCCACATAACCGACGTCGGGTTTCGTGCTGTAGTAACCGCGCAACTTGGGTGCCGTCTTCAGATAGGTGACCTTGTCGGCGTCGCTGCGAATCTTGAGGGCGGCGAGGTCCTGGTTGAGTCGCATCAGCACCCAGTCTTTGAAGGCGCCGAGCTCTCCGGGGTTGATGGCATCGAACAGCACGAGGTCTCCGGTCAGAGATGAGCTGGCACCCTGCGCCCCCGGTTTGGCCGCCTGGCGCACCGACTCCCGTGCCATGTTCGCGAGCGTGGCGCCTGCGCCGCTGTGTCCAGCCATACTTACGCGACCGATTTCGGGTACCTTCGTGGCATTCTTCCAAACCTTTTCATCGAATAGCCGCTGAACGATCTCATTGCTGTAGGCCCCCGAGTTGAAGTTGGTGTCACCCCTCTTGCCAAACTGCGAATGCAGTCCGCCCTGGGGCAGCACGATCACCGTCTGCTTGTACCCGCTCTCTTCGAGTTGCTGCTCGGCCTGATCGAGCGCCACATCGCGAACCGGGGCCACGTCCTTCTCATCTAAGCCGCGACGCAACACTTGGAGCTTTTTATTGCCCTTCGTCTTCGGGTCGAGTTCGCGCCAGCCGGCAAACGGCCGGCCGGCGCTCTCGGTGTAGCCGTGTAACTGGATCAGTACCTCGATTGGCTGGGTCGGGTCGAGCCCCGCAGGCACCAGTACGATCGCCTTGCCTTTCGCTGACTCCGATGAAAGCCCAGGCAGCAGCGTGGACTCGTCGACAAAGTGGCCCTTTACTTTGCCGGTTGCTTTCACCCACCGCTTGGCCGATTCCTGTTGCAGTCCCTGCGTGAGGCCTTCGAGTGGGATCCGGTGGATTTGGCCGACCTCCTGCTGGCCAACGTTCCATCCCTTGCCCTCTTTTGATGCGTCCGACCAGCCGACCTTGCGCTGGAGATACCCGTCTCTGTCCCCCCTGGCGGGGGAGGGTCGGGGAGCGGGGTATCTTGACCCTTCGAGGAGGGCGGTGACCGCGCGGTTCCCCGCGGCCCGCTGCAGCGAGAGGATCTTCTGCGGGTCGACCACCCCAACATCGGCAACACCGGTTGATTGTCCCTGTGGTTGATACGCTCGGCCTGCGGCCGGGCGAGCCTTTACCGGGTCGGCGCGGCGTTGCGCCTGAGGACGGGCGTGCGCGCTCACTCGGGCCGGTGGGTCCATCGCTTGAGACTGCGCCTGCCGTGGCCTCGGGTAAAGGGGCGATCGGCCAGCGACAGGGGACGTGGGGTCTGCCCGAAAGGGCAGCGCCATGACGGCAGAGCGGTTCACGAAGGACGGTGCAGGCCTTCCTCCGGCCGGCCCTACTGTAAGCCCTGCCGGCAGAAATCCATCAAGCCTGACTCGGGGCCACAGAGTTCGCGGCCATCCAGCCGGCAATCTGGGCACGCGAATTGAAGCCGAGTTTGTTCAGGATGTTGCGCACATGGCTGTCGACGGTGCGCTCTGAAATGAAGAGCCTCGCGCCGATCTGCTTGTTGCTCAGCCCCTCGGCGACGAGCCGTGCGACGTCTGCCTCGCGCTTCCCCAGCAAATCAGCGCCGCTGCCGTTCGCGGTCGCCGTCGCAGCCACTTGAGCTGGCTCGCCAAGCGCCAGGCGGATCGCCTCCTCGCGGCTCAACTTCCTTCCGGCGCTCACTTCGGTCTCGAACTTCGACGCGCCGATTAGCGCGGTTGCTAGCCCTTCAGCATGGGCGATCAATGGAGCAAGGATCGGGATCAGGCTCGCTCCAGCCTGCGTTCGGACCGTTTCCGCCGCCCCGATCAGCTGCCCGGCGAGCCGGGCGTCGCCCGAACCGGCTGCCACGCAACCCAGTCCGTCGAGTAAGGCGTACTCGGCGACGCGGTCGTCGATCCGCCGAGCGATCCGCAACGCTTCGAGGTAAAAGTCCTTTGCCTGCTCGAGCTCGCCGGTAATCAGCGCCGCGCCGCCCGCGTTCAGCAGCATCATTTCGAGGCTGTAGAGATCGCCGGCGTCGCGACCGAGACGAATGCCCTGTGCGACGGCAGCCTTGAGGCCGTCGATATCGCCCTGGAAGAAACCGTTCAGCGCTCGAGCCTGCAGAACGGAGATCCGAGCGGCGACGTCATCCAGGGAGCTCGTCACGGTCGCTGCCTCGTCGAGCAAGCGCAATGCCGATCCAGCGTCACCGGCCAAATTCGCCGCAATCGATGCCATCGAAAGGGCTTGCGACAGCATCTCAGGTTGTCCCAGCGTTCGAGCCTTCGCCAGCGCTTGCTCGATGGCCGGCCGAGCGGCGGCCGAGTCAGCCTTCAACACGGCAAGAAAGCCCTGAAGGAAGGAAGCCCAAAACTCGCCCTCCGGATTTCCCCGGCCGGCGGCCTGCAGCTCAATCAGCCATCGCAGGCCTTCGGTCGTCGCCCGCGTGATCCAATACCACCCCACCGACGTGGCGAGATCGATTCCGCGCACCGTGTCCCGCCGACTCAGGCAGTGACGAAGAACGGCTCGGACATTGTCGATCTCGAGATCCATCCATTCGAGCCAGTCCACGAGCCGATAACGCGCCTCGGGAACGGCTTGCTGGCATCTCGACCAGTAGTAGGCGGTGCATCGCTCTCCGACAACCGCCTCCTCGCTTACCTCACGAAGCTTGAGCACGGCGTATTCGCGCATCGTCTCGTGCAGGCGGTAGCACGCGACGCCCCTCAGCTCTTCCTTGATCACCAGCGATTTGTCGACAAGTGACGCCAGCAGATCCAGGGCTTTCGCTACTGGCACCTCGTCGGAGGTGCAGACGGCCTCGGTGTCTTCGAGCGTGAAGCGCCCCGAAAAGACGCACAACCTCCGCAGCAGCGTGCGCTCGGCAACCGTCAAGAGGTCGTAGCTCCAGTCGATCGTGGTACGCAGCGTCTGATGCCGTGGCAGCGCGGCATGGGCGCCTCCGGTGAGCAGGCCGAACCGGTCGTTCAACCGATCGCGGATCTGTTCGACCGTAAGCACCCTGGTCCGCACGGCGGCAAGCTCGATGGCCAGCGGCAGGCCGTCCAGCCGCCGACATAGATCGATGACGGCCGCCTGGTTCGAGGCCGTCAGCTCGAAGCTGCCCGACGCCGCCGCGACCCGTTCGGTAAAGAGCATGATCGCCTCGTTCTGGCGCAGTCGCACGAGCGGCTCGGTGCCCGCGGCCGCCGGCAGGTCGAGAGGCGGAACGGGAATCACTTGCTCGCCCGGCGCCGACAACGGCTCGCGGCTCGTGGCAATCACGCGCACACCTGGAGCCGCACTTAAGGCTTCCGTCACCAGCGCGGCCGCGGCGTCCAGCAGGTGCTCGCAGTTGTCCACCACCAGCAAGAGCTGCCGGTCGCTCAAGTACGAAAGGACCAGCGCCGTCGGTCCGACGGCGGCCTGGTCGCGCAGGTCCAGGGCCGCCATGACGGCGTTGCTCACTAGCTCGCGATCGCGAATATCGGCGAGCTCCACCAACCATGTCCCGTCCCGAAACCCCCGTCCGAGTTCGGTTGCGACTCGGATCGCGAGGCGGGTCTTGCCCACACCGCCGGGCCCGACGAGGCTGACCAGGCGAGCCGCGCTCAGCTTCTTTCGAACGTCCGCAAGCTCGCGCCGGCGGCCGATAAAGCTCGTCGCTTCAGCTGGCAGGTTGCCTGACCGGCGGCTGGGCCTGGCCATGCTTACAAGGACGTTACTACGAGCCCGAGTTACGGGAGGCTCGGCTAAGCCCCTGATCAGTAATTCCACGGATTTCAGGACGCCGCGAGCTCCCTAGGCTGAGGACATGACGGGCGAGTTACCGGCTCAACGAGTCGAGGTGAGTTTCGTCGGCGCGCCGCCCGCACACCAGATCAGGCGTGCGTCGGGAGTCAGCGAGGTCGAAATCGACGGCGCCACCTTGCGCTGTCTGGTGTTCGGCAGCTTTCAGCCGTTTCTCGAGGCGCTGCGCGGCCACGAAGTCATCAGCTTGAGGTCAATACCAACGACGGGAGGGCGGGAGCATGCGGGCAACTGACAAAGGCGCGAAGATGCAACAAGCTGATCGAGCCGTACGCGCGGCGGGTGCCCTTTATCTCCTTCTTGTGGTGACGAGCGTCTTTGGTCTCATCACTTCGCAGAGCCTGATCGTTCCGCACGATGCGAGTGCGACGGCCCACAACATCCGTTCCTCCGAGACGCTCTTCCGCCTTGCCCTTGTAAGTTCGGTGATCGCCACGATCGCCTTCGTCTTTCTTGCCAAGGAGCTCTATCGCCTGCTCAGCGTTGTCAACAGGACGCAGGCGTCCCTGATGGTCGCCCTGGTGTTGCTCTCGGTCCCGATCTCGTTCCTGAGCTGGCTGAACCAGATCGCCGCCCTGAGGCTCATCGACGGGCCGGCGCTGTCCGGCATGGGAACGAGTCAGATGAACGGTCTCGCATCGTTCTTCCTCGGCTTGAGCAGCGACACGAGCGCCCTCAACTCCATCTTTTTCGGGCTGTGGCTGCTGCCGTTCGGCGTGCTCGTGATCAAGTCGGGCTTCATCCCCAGGATTCTCGGCTACTTGGTGATCATCGCCGGCGGCGCCTATCTGGTCGGCAGCCTCAACTTCCTTCTCTCGGCTCCGCTCGGCCCGGTCGTTGCCGGCATTGTCGCGGTGGGCTATCTCGGTGAATTGGGAGTCGTCGCATGGCTCGTGTTCAAGGCGGCCCAGGTGCAATTCAGAGGAGGCAAATCAGTGATCACAAACCGTACGAAAAACGATTCAAATTTCGCAGGAGGAAACGCATGGTAACCAACTATCCGGTCCAGTTCGACGTCGATTTCCCCGCCCGACCGCTCGATCGGCTCTCGACCGCCTTTCGGATCATCGCCGCGGTCCCGATCCTCATCTTGCTCGGCTTCCTGACCAGCAACACCTTCGAAGGCCATGGCAACCACGACATGACGGTCACGCTTGCGAGCGGTGCCAGCCTCCTCTTCTTTCCGCTCGTGCTGATGATCCTGTTCCGTCAGAAGTACCCGCGTTGGTGGTTCGACTGGAACCTCAACCTGCTCCGCTTCTCGAACCGCGTCACGGCGTACCTCGCCTTGCTCGATGACCGCTACCCCTCAACCGATGAGGAGCAGAGCATCCACCTCGAGTTCCCCTATCCGGATGCGCGCCAGTTGAACCGCTGGCTGCCCCTGGTCAAGTGGTTCCTCGCCATTCCCCACTACGTCGTTCTCTTCTTCCTCGGAATCGGCGCGGTGGTGGCAGTGATTGTGGCCTGGTTCGCCATCATCTTCACGGGGCGGTATCCGGATAATCTGTTCCGCTTCGTGGTTGGCGTGCTTCGCTGGAGCAATCGGGTCACCAGCTATGCGTTTCTGCTGGTCACCGATACGTACCCGCCGTTCCAGCTCAGCTGATATGGGGATGGATGTGGCGGTAATGAGGCAAGCCTCGCCTCGCACACGGGCGAGGCTTGCAGGCGTCGTCTACCTGCTTTTCTTCGCGACCGCTATTATCGGCGCGCTCGTCGCGCCCGGCATCAGCGGCCCTGGCGCGAACGCCGATGCCGCGGCAACCGCGAACAACATCATGGCGCACCAGTCGTTGTTTCGGCTGGGTTGGGCGTTCGACCTGATCTCGACCTGGTTCTATGTTGCACTGATGGCGCTCCTCTATCAGTTGTTCAGGCCGGTGAACAAGACCGTGGCGTTACTCGCAGCCTTCTTCGGCATCGTCGGATGTGCGGTCACGGCCTTCGGCAGTCTGTTTCAACTCGGGCCGCTGGTCGTCCTCGGAGGCAGCTCGTACTTGAGCGTCTTCGACGCGAAGCAGTTGCAGGCGCTGGCGGTGATGTTTCTCAACTTGAATGTGCAGGTCGGCTACATCGCGCTGGTCTTTTTCGGCGGATTTCAGCTCGCACTGGGCTTCCTGATTTTCCGGTCGACCTTCCTGCCGCGAGTGATCGGTGTGTTGATCGCTCTCGCCGGAGTGGGTTGGCTGACGTTTCTGTCCCCGCCGCTGGCAAATCAGCTGCTCATCCCCCTGGAAGTCGTCGGTTTCGTCGCCGAGGCATCCCTCATGTTGTGGCTCCTCGTCATGGGTGTGAACGCCCAACGATGGAACGCGGTTGCCGTCGCCGGCGCCGTTGGAAGGGGATGAGGATGGGAACCGTTCCTTACATCCAGTTGCCTTCCCTGGTTGCGGAGGGCTCCCTGTGTCTGACCTTGCTGGCGGGTTCCATCAACGTTCCACGCTGGACGCAGCAAGCGCCATGAAAGCGATTGTGTGCCGCCGGCCGGGGCGTCCCGATGTTCTCCAGCTCGAGGAGATCGATAAGCCGCCAGTCGCCGAAGATGACGTGCTGGTTCGCGTCCGCGCCTCCTCCGTCAATCCCGTCGACTTCTTTCCTCTGTCGCGCGCGGGCTATACCACGCACCGCCTCGGCGGAGGCTTCAAACCGAGGCCGCTGGTGCTGGGCACCGATTTTGCCGGGACCGTTGAATCGGTCGGCGAGCGCGTGACCGAGTTCAAACCGGGCGACGAAGTGTTCGGTGGCAAGGATCGCAGCACCTTCGCCGAGTACGTCGCCATTCCCGAAAAGGGAGCGGTGGTGGGCAAACCTGCCAACGTCAGCTTTGACCAGGCTGCCGCCGTTCCTGTGGCAGCCATCACGGCCTTGCAGGCGCTCCGCGATCACGGACACGTTCGAGAAGGCCAGAGGGTCCTGATCAACGGCGCCTCGGGAGGAGTTGGAAGCTTCGCCATTCAGATCGCGAAGGCCTTCGGGGCGCGTGTCACCGCGGTCTGCAGCCCCAGAAACATCGAAACCGCTCGCGCCCTCGGCGCGGACCGGGTCATCGACTACACGCGAGAGGATTTCACGGGCAGTGCGGAGTCCTACGAGCTGTTGATCGACATCGCTGGGAACCACTCGTGGTCCGAGTGCAAGCGTGTCCTGGCGCCGACCGCCATTCTGGTTGCGACGGGAGGTTCGGCGCACACCGTCTGGGGCGGGAACAGCACCATTCGACATCTGCTCGGCGTGCGCCTGGCGTCGATGCGCGGCACCCAGAAAGCCGCGCTCTTCATCGCAAAGCTCAATAAGGCAGACCTGCTGCTTTTGCGGAAGCTACTTTCGGACGGAAAAATAGCCTCGGTCATTGATCGGTGTTACGAACTCAACCGGGTCCCCGAGGCATTCAATTACATGGGCGAGGGGCACGCGAAAGGAAAGATCATCATCAACGTATGAGCTGCGCGGCATGAGAGCGGTCGTATACGACCAGTATGGGCCGCCCGAGGTGCAGCGTCTCGAAGAGGTCCCACCACCGGTCCCCAGGAACGATGAAGTCCTGGTCAAGATCCACGCCACGACCGTCAACCGGTTGGACTGTCACACGCGGGAAGCCAACCGGCGTATCGGGACCGCCGGGGTGCAGCTGGCAAAATACTTCGGTGCCCACGTGACCGCGGTCTGCAGCACCAAGAACCTCGAGCTGGTGACGGCACTAGGAGCCGACGCCACCATCGACTATACAAAGGACGACTTCACGCAGAACGGCCACACCGACGATTTCGTCTTCGACGCCGTTGGCAAGCACTCGTTCAGGAGATCCAAACGCTCACTGAAACCGGGCGGCAGCTACCTGGCAACGGATCATTTCGTCAACCTGTGGTTGGCGCTGTGGACCTCGCTGGCCGGGGGCAAGAGAGTGCGCTTCTCGATCACAAGTCCGATGCCCACGAAGAAGGAGGTCGTCTTCCTCAATGAGCTCGTCGAGTCCGGGAGATTCCGGCCGGTCGTCGATCGCTGCTACCCACTGGAGGAGATAGTCGAGGCGACCAGGTACGTCGAAACGGAGCAGAAGACCGGAAACGTCGTCCTAACCGTTATCCGGAGCGACCCGTCAGGGACCTCTGCATCAAGCGGCTTATGTCGCTGGGGGAAATGATTCCCACCAGCCGGCCGTTATCGACGACCAGCGTGCGACCCTCGCTGCAGCCGTCGGACACATTGAGCAGGTTGGTGGCCGGGTCAGCCGGCGTAGCAGTGGACACCTTGTCGAGCGGACAGATGATCTCTCTGATCCGGGTCGTGGGACGAGCGTCCGGGGCGACGTTCTTGAGAGCGGCCATGGTCAAGAGCCCGCTCAGCCGGCCGGCCGCGTCATGAGTCGGAAAAGTCGAGTGGCGAGATGTCAGAACGTAGCCGTGTAGCGCCTCTTCCACGCTGATGTCGTCGGGAGCCTGCACGGGATTGGACGTCATCACGTCGGCGACGCTGATCCGGGACAGCGCCTGGCGGATCAGGCCGCCGGCTTCCTCGGCGCGCGCGGCGCTCAGCAGGAACCAGCCGAGGAAGACCGCCCAGACTCCGCCGAACAGGCTGCCCGCCGCGAAGAAGGTGATCAGGCCGTAGGCAATGAAGAGGAAGGCGAAAGCCATGCCGATGCGAGCGGCGATCCTGGTGGCGCGGAGGCGATCGCCGGTTCCTCGCCAGATCAGGGATTGTAGGATGCGTCCTCCATCCAGCGGAAAGGCGGGCAGCAGATTGAACACCCCGAGCAGGATGTTGATGTAGCCGAGCCACACCAGGCTGGCAGACAGCAGGGCCGAGTTGGCGCCTCCGCCAACAACTGCCGCGATGAGGAGAAAGAGGGCGCCCAGCAGGAGGCTCGTGAGCGGGCCGACAAAGGTGATCCACGCTTGCGCACCGGGCGAGCTGCTCTCGCTGCTAAAGCGAGACACCCCGCCAAACAGCCAGAGCGTGATCCCCTCGACTTTGACGCCACGCCGGGTGGCAACGATCGAGTGGGCGAGTTCGTGGGCAAGCAGGGAGGCCAGGTAGACGAAGGCGGATATGACACCAGCCGTCCAGTAGGCGGCGGATGTCTGGCCGGGCGCGGCCACCGGCAGGATCCCTGTTGCGATGCTCCAGGCGATCAGGGCGGCGACGACCAGAAGGCTCCAATTCAGCCCGACATGGATGCCTGCGATGCGGCCAAGGCTCAGGTTCTCGTTCATCGCACTCCAGAGTCAATCATGGCGCAACCGAGCCTTAACCGGGCGTTCCTTGACAAGTGGTCCCGGAGATGGTTAAACGGGGAGAGCCCACTAGCTCGACTCTGAAGGGAGGGGAACATGGAATACGCTTGGCTTCGGCGACGCGACATCCTGGCCTCGCGCGGCCAATTCGAGGGGAACGGCCGATGAGCTGGGAGCACGGCATCCGCCGCACAGCGATCCTCGCTGGCGCTCTCGTGTTGCTCACGGCATGTGGGCAGACCACCTCAACCACGAGCGCCGCCAACGCCAAGTCCGCCGCCGATATGGGCGGGATGTCCGCATTGGTTGCCGCGGCCAAAAAGGAAGGCAAGCTCAACATCATCGCAGTGCCGCCCGACTGGGCGAACTATGGCGAGATCATCAACGGCTTTACGGCCAAATACGGGATCCCGATCGATTCGGCGAATCCGAACGGCAGCAGCCAGGATGAGGTGAACGCGGTCCAACAGCTGGCCGGGACCACGCGAGCGCCAGATGTTCTCGACATCGGCAAGGCGGTCACGTTGGCGAACTTGAACCTCTACGCGCCCTACAAGGTGCAGACATGGAACGACATCCCCGACAGCCAGAAGGAGCCGACCGGCCTCTGGGTCCAGGACTACGGTGGCTACATGTCGATCGGCTACGACTCCGCCAAGGTTCCCGCGATTACGTCGCTCCAGGACCTGCTCGGATCCGGCTTCAAAGGCAGGATCGCGCTGAACGGCGACCCGACGAAAGCCAACGCCGCGCTGAACGGTGTCATGATGGCCTCGATCGCAAATGGCGGCTCGCCCGATGACATCAGCAAAGGGGTGGATTTCTTCCACCAGCTGAAGGTGAACGGCAACTTCGTGCCCGTGCAGGCGACCACCGCGACCGTCAAGAACGGTACGACTCCCGTCGTGTTCGACTGGGACTACCTGTCGGCCGCCCACGGCGTCGATGTCCCAACGTGGAAGGTTTTCACACCAAGCAGCGCCATCCTGGGCGACTACTACAACCAGGCGGTCAATAAGCAGGCTCCCCACCCGGCCGCAGCCAGGCTCTGGATGGAATACCTCTACTCCGATGCCGGGCAAAACGCATGGCTAAGAGGCCTCGCGCGGCCGGTTCGGATGGCCGCGATGAAGAAGGCTGGGACCCTCGATGCTGCCGCGGCCGCCAAGCTGGCGCCCGTGAACGGCACCCCGACCTTCCTCACGGATGCCCAGGCGACCAAGGCGAAGGACTACCTCGCCTCACACTGGGCCCAGGCCATCGGTTGACCGTCGCCGCTAAACCGCTTGTCGACACGGCGCGCCGCCCCCTCGAGGGCGGCCGCCGTTTCTCGCTCGATTGGCTCGGAGCCGTCCCATTCCTGGCGTACGTCGCCCTCTTTCTGCTCTTACCGACCATCATTGTCGTTGCCGGCTCATTCGTGGGGCCCACCGGACTGACCCTGTCGAACCTCACGGCGATGAATAAGCCGTTCATCGTCGGCGCATTCGTCAACAGCGTGGTGCTGTCGGCGGCTAGCGCCTTGATCGGCGCGGTCCTTGGCGCCATTCTGGCTTATGCCCTGGTGACCGGAAACCCGAACGGCGTGCTGCGCCGCCTGGTGGTGTCCGCATCTGGGGTGCTTGCCCAGTTCGGGGGTGTCACGCTCGCCTTCGCCTTCATCGCCACCATCGGTCTGGAGGGGTTTATCACCATCTGGCTAAAGCAGCATGGGATCGACATCTATGGCGGCGGCATCTGGCTCTTTCAACTCAGCGGGCTGCTGCTCGTGTACACGTACTTTCAGATCCCGCTCATGGTGCTCGTCTTCCTGCCGGCGCTGGACGGAATCCGGCCGCAGTGGCGGGAGGCAACGGAGAGTCTTGGCGGCGCCACCTGGGATTACTGGCGCTACGTAGCGGGACCATTGCTCGGGCCAGCCTTTTTCGGCGGAACGTTGCTCCTCTTCGCCAATGCCTTCTCCGCCTATGCGACCGCCGCCGCACTGATCAACCAGGGCAGCCCCATCGCCTCGCTGCTGATCGGCAACACGCTCACCAGCGAGGTCGGCCTCCATCAGCCCGGACTGGCCTCGGCACTGGCGTTGGTCATGGTCGTGATAGTTGCGATCGTGATGGTGCTCTATACGGTGCTGCAGCAGAGGACGGCCAAATGGCTGCGCTGAGTGCCGTGCGCACGGAGCTTGCGGAATGAGCCGAAATCGCCGACTCAAGCTTCAGGTCTTCCGGGTGATTGTCTTCCTCGTGCTCGGCGCTTTCTTCCTGGTTCCGATCGGCGCGATGTTCGAGTTTTCGACCCGCGGGAACGGTGAGAACGCGCCGCGCACGCTGGCAGCCTGGCAGACCATCTTCCAAACCCCGGACCTGGTCGCCGCGATCCTGGCGTCCCTGGCCCTGGCCGTGATCACATCCGCGGGAATGCTGCTCCTACTGGTGCCGACGATGATCTGGGTCCGTTTGCGCCTGCCCGGCCTAAGTCGCGTCGTCGAGTTCCTGTGTCTGCTGCCGCTCACCATTCCGGCGATCGTGCTTGTCGCCGGCCTGGCGCCGGAGTATCGGTGGATGAACATCAACTTGAGCGACTCGATCCTTACGCTGGCGTTCGTCTACCTCATCCTCGTGCTCCCTTACACGTACCGGACGCTTCAAACCGGCCTCGCCGCCATCGACGTCAAAACGCTCTCGGAAGCGGCGCGGAGCCTGGGAGCGGGATGGGGCACGGTCATGGGTCGGATCATCGTGCCCAATATGTGGAGCGCGCTGCTGAACGCGGCGCTGCTTTCCGTTGCGGTCGTCCTCGGCGAGTTCACGATCGCGAACCTGCTCAACTACGAAAATCTGCAAGTCGCAATCGCCCTGCTTGGCCGGGCCAACGCGGGAGTCTCGATCGCAGTCGCGGTCGCCTCGCTGCTGTTCGCCTTTATCCTGCTCGTCATCCTGTCGTTCTTCGGCCGGCCCCGGTCTCGCGTGGCACGCCAAGCGGACGAGCTCGCCGGTTTCGGCCGTCAGCTTGGAGGGGGCCTGAGGTGACGACCGCGGTCGCCGCTGCAGGCTTGGGTACAGCGACGCGAGCCGGAGTGGAAGTTCGACTCGAAAACCTGCGACGCCGCTACGGCGCGGTGACGGCGCTGGACGGCCTCAATTTGACCATGGCTCCTGGGGAGCTCGTTGCCCTGCTGGGCCCATCGGGGTGCGGCAAGACGACCGCGCTCCGCCTCGTGGCGGGTCTCGAGCAAGCCGACGGTGGGCGGGTGGTCGTCGGTGGGGAGGACGTGACAGGCCAACCAACCAACAAACGCGATGTCGGCATGGTCTTCCAGGCCTACTCGCTGTTCCCGCACATGACGGCCTGGCAGAACGTGGCCTTCGGGCTGCAGATGCGCAAGGTTGACGCCAGCCAACGGCGCCGGCGCGCGGGCGAGATGCTTGAGCTCGTCGGGCTGTCCGGTTTCGCCGATCGTTTCGCCCACCAGTTATCAGGAGGGCAGCAGCAGCGTGTCGCGTTAGCCCGTGCGCTCGCCATCCAGCCGAAGGTCTTGCTCCTGGATGAGCCGCTATCGGCGCTCGACGCGAAGGTGCGGGCCCGACTGCGGGACGAGATCCGGCGCGTACAGCTCGAGGTCGGGATCACGACCCTCTTCGTGACCCATGACCAGGAGGAGGCGCTCGCCATCGCCGACCGGGTGGGGGTCATGAACTCGGGTCGGATCGAGCAGCTCGGACCGCCGACGGCGATCTACTCGCGACCGGCGACGCCCTTTGTGGCCGAGTTCGTCGGCCTCACCAATCGTCTACCCGGGGTCGTGCGCAGCGGCAGCGTCGAGGTCAGGGGCGCCAGCATTCCGCTTGTCCAGCCCGACGCCGCGGAGGGGCCGGCGGTGGCGCTGGTGCGACCCGAAGCGGTCACAATTGCGAGCGACGGCGAGGCGGCGACCGGGCCTCTCGTCGGGACGGTCATTGCGACCGCGTTCCTCGGCGCTACCAGTCGGGTCACCGTCGACCTTGGGGACGTGTCGGTCCTGGCGCAGCTGCCCACCTCGGAAGCGAGCGCCTACCCGGCGGGAACGCGCGTGCGCCTGGCGCTCCGCCCCGACCCGGTCTTGATCGCGCGCGACGAGGCAAAGGCGGAGCGCGCCTAGCGCCCATGAGCAACCGGCAGCCGCAGCCGGTGATCGCGCCGCTCACACGAGCTGCGATTTTTCTGGTCGTGACCGTCAACCTCGGCGATGACCATCGCGCCACCGTGCGGTCATTCTGCGAAGACTTCCCCGCGCTGGTGCGCGCGGTTGCGTTCCGTGATCTCGAAGGCTATCTCTCGTGCGTGATCGGATTCGGCTCCAGCGCTTGGGACAAGCTCTTCAAGTCGGCTCGGCCTTCGGGACTCCACGAGTTTCGTGAGTTCCACGCGGGATCGCGCCACGCCATAGCAACCCCCGGCGACATCCTCTTCCATATCCGCGCGGCGCGGATGGACCTCTGCTTCGAACTGGCGACGCAGTTCATGGCTCGGCTCAGCGGCGCAGTCTCCCCGGTTGATGAGGTCCACGGCTTTCAGTACTTCGACGACCGTGACCTGATCGGCTTCGTCGACGGCACCGAGAACCCAACTGATCAAGCCGCTGCGGACGCGACGCTGATCGGGAATGAAGATCCCGGCTTCGCCGGCGGCAGCTACGTCATCGTGCAGAAGTACGTCCACGACATGGCCGCGTGGAACGGGCTGTCTACCGAAGCGCAGGAGCGCGTCATCGGGCGCACCAAGCTTGCTGACATCGAGCTCGACGACGCCGTCAAGCCCACCTCGGCGCACAACGCACTGACCACGATCCAGGAGAACGGCAAAGAAACCAAGATTCTTCGCGACAACATGCCATTCGGCGACGCCGCCCGCGGCGAGTTCGGCACTTACTTCATCGGCTACGCGCGCTCGCCGCGCCCGATCGAGCAAATGCTCGAGAACATGTTCGTCGGTCGCCCACCCGGCAACTACGACCGGCTGCTGGACTTCAGCCGCGCCCTTACCGGCAGCCTTTTCTTCGTCCCCTCCCTGGACTTGTTGGACTCTCTCGTGGCGAGCTAAGGTTTGTCCGGGGCTCCCTCGAGAACGAGGCAGTAGCCTCGGCCTTTTTCGGTGACCAGGTTGCACCAGGCCTGAAAAGGAGAGAGCTTCTGTCGCATTCGCGTGATGTAGGTTCGGAGTTGCTCTGCCGACGCCTCAGTCCCCCAGGTTTGGGCAAGGATTTCCTCGGCCCGGAAATATTGGTTGGGACTGGACAAGAAGAATGCCAGGATTTCCCATTCACGTTTGGTGAACCCCACCTCCGTATCGCCCCGCAGGACGACGCGCCGCTCAGCATCGAAGACCAGCCCACCAAGCTCGATCCGCGTCGCGAGCGGAACCAGTGAGCTGGGACTCGGCCCTCGAAGTTCTACTTTGATGGCGCCGATCAAGGCATCGGGCACGAACGGTTTGGGGAGGATTTGCTCGGCTCCCGCCTCGTAGGTTTCCAGCGCTCCGTTGTAGGTTTCATCGAGGATGATCAAGGGCGCCCCGGCGAGGGCGCGAACCTCCTTAACCACCTCTGGATCGATCGGGGATTCGGTATCGGCTCCAATGATGACCAGGTCAAATTTGGTTCCGTCGAGAAGCTTCCTACCTTGTTCGATCTCTGAGACGCTGTCCCAACGTCCTCCCGCGATTTCCACCACGTGGCTGATGACGGATCGGTAGGCCGGATTGCTTTCGACAACCAGGATCCGAGGGAGCCCTGCCTGCTGAGATTTGGCGTCTTCGTCTTTGCTCATTCCCACTTCCTAACCAGCCTTGTTGAAGCACTAGTGTGAACGATTGCACCACGCAACAATTGTTGCGTTCGGCGCGGGCTCGATTTTGCAGACATCTTCCCGGGCCTGTGAGAGATTTGGAGCGCACGATTGATTTCCTTGAGGCAGGGGAGGATCGCTGGCCAGGATTCTCATCGTCGATGACGAACCGGACATCCGGTTCATGATGCGCTTGATCTTCGAGAGGGCCGGCCACAAAGTCACCGAGGCGCGGCATGGCGGGACAGGATTCGACTCGGTCAAATCGTCGCCACCTGACCTCGTCATCACCGACGTGATGATGCCGATCATGGACGGACTCGAATTCATCGAGCGTTTGCGGTCCGATCCGCAGACGTCGGCAATCCCGATCCTGGTCGTCAGCGGCAACTCTCACCTGGCCCCCGCGGCCAACACCCGTCTAACCAAACCATTCCTCGCGCGGGACCTCCTCAACGCCGCGGCTCGTCTTATCGGAGCGAGTGGCCGCTGAGATGGAACGGCTCCGAACCGGGATTCCAGACCTCGATTTGATTCTCGGGGGCGGACTGGAGCCGGGCTCGCTCGTCATGGTTGCCGGCGCCCCGGGGACCGGCAAGACCATTCTTGCCCAGCAGATTTGCTTCGCCAACGCCACGCCTGAGCACAAAGCCCTCTACTACACCACGCTGTCGGAGCCGCACTCGAAGCTCGTCCGGCACCTCGCGCCGTTCGATTTCTTCAAAGCGGCGGATCTCGGCCGAACCGTCGACTTCATCCATCTGGGCGAGCTGGTGCAGGACGCCGGCAAGGATGGGCTCGAGCCTGTCGTGTCAGAGGTGGTGCGACAGTGCTTTGAAACGCGGCCGTCAGTGGTCGTGATCGACAGTGCCAAGGCAATTCGCGACTTCGTCAGCGAACGCGAGCTCCGGGCCGCGCTTTATGGGCTGGCCAGCCGGGTCGCTCACACCGACGCCGTCCTCTTGTTGGTGGGCGAGTACACGCCCGGTGAAATCGAGGGCGGGGTCGAGTTCTCCTTGACGGACGGCATCGTCCAGCTTGCCTACGAGCCCCACGAGCCGTTGGACCGCCGCTGGCTGCGCGTCGTGAAGTTGCGCGGAGGCAACCACCTGGTCGGCAAACACTCCTTTCGTATTGGCCAGGGAGGCTTTGAGGTGTTTCCCCGCCTCGAGACGCTTGCGCCCAACGGCACGGTCGACGCCCACGGGCGGGTCGCGAGCGGCATTCCCAGGCTCGACGAGTTGATGGGAGGCGGGATCAGTTCCGGGCAGTCCACCGTCGTTCTCGGGCCGTCTGGCGCAGGAAAGACCATTTTCGGACTCCGCTTCGCTGCTGAGGGCCTCGAGGCCGGAGAGCGATGCGTCTATGTCTCATTCCAGGAAACGGGGGAGCAGCTCGTCAAGAAGGCTGCCAGCTTTGGCTGGAATGTTGCAGACGCCTGGAAATCGGGGCAGCTCGTCATCCATTACGTTCCGGTCGGAGAACTCGACCTCGATGCCATCGCGGCGGCGCTACGCCGGGAGCTCAACAGGGGGTCGGTGCGCCGGGTCGTGATCGACAGCTTGGCGGAGCTGGTGTTTGCAGCGCGTGAGGCCGACCGCTTCCCCGCCTATTCGCGCAGCCTCGTGGGATGGATCCGCGCGGCTGGAGCCTCGGTCGTGATCACCAGCGAAACGACCACCCTCGGACCGATGACAGAGCCAATCGGCGGATTGTCGTTCCTCTTTCATAACGTCATCATGCTGCGCTACCTTGAGATAGGCTCCGAGCTTCGCCGGGCGCTCAACATCATCAAGATGCGGACCAGCAACCACGACAAGGGCGTCTTCGAATACGTGATCGACAAGCATGGCCTCACGGTCAAGGACCGGTTGGAAGGCGTCACCGGCGTGCTGGGCTGGAGCGCTCTTCGCACCCAGGGTGACGTGGACCGGCCTGGACTGCAGGCGGCGACCCGCGCCAGCCGAAACGTCAGGACGGGCCGTAGTCGACAATCGTGACCGAGTCCTCGGCCATTCGGGTCGGCCGCCCAGGCGCACTCGGCGCCGACCGTTCGCTTGGGCCATCGACGACGAGGGTATGGATCGGGCGAAGAACTTCCGCGAGTCGGTTGGCTGCTTCGGCGGCGGTTCCTTTGCCCACATAGATGTACTTGCGATGCCCGCCATGCGTCTTGGCTTCGCGCTCGACCCGCCCGAGGATCTCCTGGGCGGTGGAGTCGGTGAGATACGGATCAACGATCTCCATCAGGTGCGGCAACCCGGTTCTCGGGAGGCCCTGGCCCCGGTAAACGAAGACGATCGGCTGGTTATCGGCCACCTCCACGGCAGCTTTTGCCAGCGCGACCGCCGGCCCCGGCTCATTCGGGACGACCGCAAGGACGTAGCACTTTCCGATCCGACGAGCCCGCGAGATGAGAGTCGGTGGGCGATCATCGCGCAAGATGTGCGGAAAAACGGCGGGCACACCCTGCCGGTGGGCGAGCCGATAGGTGGCCACGCTGATCGCGATGCCTACCAGTGAGAGACCACCGCCAAAGGCGGTCGCCAACGGCTTGGCGAAGAGGTTGGTGACCCAGGCGATGGTGACGGCCGCCGTGGTTATGACCCCAACCACCATCACGGCCGCCGAGGCTCGTTCGTGCCAGCGGATCACGTCGAGCGATAGCGAGGTCAGCATGAACGCTCCCAGGAGGCCGAAGGCGTAGATGCCGCCCAGTGTGCCGGTGCTGCCGCCGGCGAAGATCACAACCCCGACCGGGATGATGGTGGCAACGGCGATCGCCCAGTGAGGCGTATTGCGCCACCGATTTCGATGAGCCAGTGGCCGCGGCAGGAACCGCATGTGGCTGAGCGCGAGGAAGACGTGATAGCTGCCGATCAGGGCCGTGTTGCTGGCGAAGATCAGGAGCAAGGCGCCGCTGATCGCAACCATCCATGCCAACACCGGTCCGGCGGCATAGTCACCGAGTAGCGAGATGAACTGATCGGGATTGGCGTGACTTCCGTTAAGGGTGGTCGACCATAACGTGAGGAGGGGGCTTGTCAGCGCGATGGTGACCACGACGAGGCCCATCCCCAGGTTGGCAGCGCGTCGGCGGGGCTCAGCCATGACGGGCGAGAGTTGCGCGATGCTCTCCAGGCCGGAAAAAGCGAGAAAGGCGCCCGCGTATCCGGTCAGAACAAAAATCGGCGTCAGCCGGGGGCCGCTGAGGACCTGGTGCACGGCGTCGAACGCGTGCACCGGCCCGAGCCGGACGAGGACCGCTCCTACAACTGCCAGCTGCAGTACCCCAGCAATCACGGCGAAGACGGCGCTAGCTTCCGCGCTGGCCTTAACCCCCACGAGGTTGAGAAGCGCGAGGATAAGCAACGCTGCAACCGTCGCAATCACAACGATGGTCCCGAGCGATTTGAACACGACGCTGAGATAGATCACCCCGGAGAGGGCGCTGAGCGCCGCCGTCAGAAAGTAGTCGACGAGGATGAACATGCCGCCGACGAGGCCGACGAAGGGATGAAACGCCCGGGTGCTGACCGTGACCACGCCGCCACCTTCCGGATAGCGGACTGCCACCTCGGCGTACTTGATGGCCAGAAGGACGAAAACGAAAAGCGTCATCGCGACGAAGATCGCTGCCCGGGTTCCGAAACGTCCATAGAGAATGCCGGGTGTGTAGTAAACGGAGGTGCCGATGTCGGCGAAGACGACGGCCCAGACCAGGAATGGACCGATCCGCTGCCGTCGACGAAGGATCCGCTTCGTCTCCCCCTGATCCGGCATTGCTTAATAGTGTCGCCCACTGCCACGGTGACAGGTCCGGAGCCGCTTGTCGTTGCACCCAGAAGAACAGGCTGGCCGGCCGTGGAGGCACGACTTTTGGCAAAACTTCTACGTCCTGAAATGGGCTGGCTGGGCGAGCTCGCGGTGGACCAGGCGCTGGTCATCGGAAGCGGCGGCCGGCTGCTCCCGTGGATCCCGCTGGTCGATGCTCACGGTGTTGACCGCGCCTATAGCTGGGACGGGGTCGGGACTCCGAGCTTCGCGCAGATCAAAACCAGTGGTTTTGCGGACGCCGAGGGCCGCCATCGATGGGATCTGCGGGCGGGGTCGTTCGCTCCCTATGCTCAGTTTTCGGTCGTGCTCGCCTTGATCGATCCGAAATCCAACCAGGTTGGGGACATCTTCTGGCGACTTGACTCAACGGTCGTTCGGCGTCTCGCTCGACGCGAGTACAATGCAGCGCTTCGCACCGAGGTTTACCGCCTCGATGCGTCCCCGACGCACGACGACCGGCTCGCTCCCTACCGCTGTACGAAGAGCACGTTATGGCGAGCCTTTGCTCCGGCGGCCGGACTCCGTCCAACCGTGGTCCGCCAGCTCCCGGTCCTGCGGATCGACCAGGGAGGCGTGTACGAGTTCGCCATGTTCACCGTACTTCTGCGGGGAAACCACAAAGATCTGCTGCTATTTCGGCCCGCCTTCGACATCAGAGGCCGGGATCTCCTCGTTCAGCTGGTCAACTCGCCGTTCGCGACCTTCGTGCAAATCAAGGGCACTGCCCTGCTCTTGGGAAACGACAGGATCCGCTTCCATCTGCGCCGCAACACCTTCGTGCCGGCCGACGACTTTTGGTGTGCGTTTTACTTCTGGGACAACCGCCGGGCCGCTTTCTTCCCGGAGTGCTGGCTGATCCCATCGCGCGAGCTGGCGAGGCGGACCGCTCATCAGCGGGATGCTGGCTATCTCACGGTCGACGCCCGGCTCGACGCGTCGCTCGATCAGTGGGCGGACTGTCGACATCCTATCGAGGATCAGGCGGACGTTCTTCGCGGAGCCTTGCACGGGCTTCGCGCCGCGGCGTAGCGTTGGTGCATGAAGATCACCCGACGAGCCGACGCGCTACGTGATCTCGATCCGCTGGACGCGTCCCACTTCACGGGAAAGGCAGGGTCGCATCCGCTGTTGCCGGCAGCAGCGCCGATGCCCCCGACGTCGGCGGCGGTGGTTCGGTTCGAAGCGGGCGTACGAAATCACTGGCATGCGCACGCGGGTGGGCAGCTGATGGTCGTGATCGAAGGCGAGGGCTGGGTGCAGGCTCGCGGTGCCGAGCCTCAGCCGATCGAGGTCGGGGACGCGATCGTAACCGGACCCAACGAGGAGCACTGGCATGGTGCCGGGCGCGACGGCCCGTTCGCGCATGTTGTGGTCAACATCGGAGAGACGCGCTGGCTGGAGGCGTCATAGCGTGCGAGGCGCGGGATGGAAAGGGTAGGGACGGCCGAGCGCTGGGCGCCGGCGTGGTGGGCGGTCTTTTTGATCGGTCTCGTGATGTGGGCGGCGGCGTTTGCCGTGGCTCGCCTCACCCGCAACGTCATCCTGCTGCCGACAATCGTTCTTTTGGGCAGTTTCCTGGTCCCGGTCACCGCCGTGATCTGGTATTTGGATCACGACCCCAGTCCTGCCTTGTCCCCGCGGCGAATCCTGGTGGCCTTCATCATCGCCGGCACCTTTGGCGTCCTGGGGGCGTCGCTGCTCGAATACTGGCTGGTGAGCGTTGGCATTCTGGGCAGCCTCGAGGTCGGCTTGATCGAAGAGGCAGTCAAAGGCGTCTTCATCGTCGTTGTGGCGTTGGGCATCCGCCAATTCCACCTCCGCGATGGCATGGTGCTGGGGGCAACCGTCGGCTTCGGGTTCGCGGCACTGGAGAGCAGCGGTTACGCGCTCGCCTCGCTCTTCGTCGTGCAGGGTGGTCACCTCTACCTCTCGCTCACCTCAGTGGTCGTGACCGAGCTGATCCGAGGTGTGCTCTCTCCGTTTGGCCACGGCATGTGGTCGGCGATCCTCGGTGCCGCCATCTTCGCCGCGGCCGCCCGCCACGGCCGGTTTCGCTTATCGGCGACCGTGCTCGTTGCCTATCTTGCCGTGTCGGTCTTGCACGGGGCCTTCGACTCGATCAATGGCGTCGAAGGCTACGTCGTCGTGTCGCTCATCGGGTTGGTCCCTCTCGTCTGGCTGTGGCGTCGCGGCGGCGGCGGTGGTGTCTTGCCGCGGCGTCGACCGGCACCGAGCTCGATCTCCGTCGCCCACTGATCCCATGGCGCGTACGGCGCGCCGGTAAGGTATCCGCATGGCTGCGCCCAGGGAGGAGATCATCGAGGCCGCCGGACGGCAGGTCACCATCACCAATCCGGATAAGGTCTTCTTTCCACGCACCGGACATACCAAGCTGGACATGGTGCGTTACTACATGGCCGTGGCGGAAGGCGCGATTCGGGGCGTCTATGGGCGGCCGATGGCGCTCAAGCGGTTCGTCAACGGGGCGGAAGGCGAAGCGTTCTTTCAAAAGCGCGCGCCGACCTCGCGGCCCCAGTGGATCGAGACTGTCGAGCTAAGCTTTCCTTCAGGCCGGACCGCCGAAGAGATCGTGATCCGGGACGCCGCCCAGCTCGCGTGGATCATCAATCTCGGCTGCATCGACCTCAATCCGCATCCGGTTCGGACCAGCGACCTTGATCATCCCGACGAGCTAAGGATCGACCTCGATCCCGTGCCCGGCGTGTCGTGGGCGCAAATTCGCGAGGTAGCCCTGGTTTCGCGCGAGGTTCTCAAGGATTTCGGGCTGGTCGGCTGGCCGAAGACGTCGGGCTCGCGGGGCATCCACGTCTATGCCCGCATCGAGCCTCGCTGGACGTTTCCCCAGGTTCGGCGGGCGGCGCTGGCGGTGGCGCGCGAAGTCGAGCGTCGCGCACCCGAGATCGCGACGAGCCGCTGGTGGAAGGAGGAGCGGCACGGCGTGTTCCTTGACTACAACCAGAATGCCAAAGACCGTACAATCGCGTCGGCCTATTCAATTCGTCCGACGCCAGATGCCCGCGTGTCCGCGCCCCTGACTTGGGACGAAGTGCCCACCGCCGAGCTCGAGGCCTTCACCATCGATACCGTCCCTCAACGGTTTGCCCAAATTGGCGACCCGGCGAAAGGCATCGACGAGGCGGTCGGTTCACTGGAGGCGCTGCTCGAGCTTTCGGCGCAGCACGAGGCGGCCGGCTTCGGCGACGCTCCCTGGCCGCCGCATTTCGTCAAGCAAGAGGGCGAACCGGCGCGCGTCCAGCTGTCGAGGCGCCGGCGTGAGGATCGAACGGCGGCCGAAAAGGGACAGGTCCCCGCTCCCGCGCCGGGCAAGACGGTCGGCCCCACCGGCCGCAGGCGCACCACCGCGCCACTAATCGAGATCGCTCGCGCCGCAACCGAAGCCGAAGCACGTGCCGGGCTGCAGCGCTGGCGGGCGCGTCATGCCGAGGTCTGGTCGCACCTCGCGCCATCGGATGTCATGGTGGATTCGATGCGCGGGCGCAACACCACGTGGACTCGCATCCGGATCAATCTGCGTAACGTCCCCGAGTCGGAGCGGCCACCGCAGGAAGCTCTGGAGGTCGACTACGACCCGTGGGCCGGCTACCAGGGTCCCGATCGTTCCGGTCAGCTCGAACGCCCGAAGCGCAAGCGGGAGTAACCCATGAATCTCCCTCCCCCGTGAGTCCCCTCCCCCGCTTGCGGGGGAGGGTAGGGTGGGGGCCGGCAGGGTGGGGGCTACTCGAAGGGACGCTTCACCTGCATCTGCTCCTTGACGCTCTTGTGGATCACCTTCCACTTGCGCCGCTCCTCGATCTGCAACCGCACGTCGGCTTTGACCTCGATCGCCCGTAGCTCGCGCTGTAGTTTGCGGTAACTGGCGAAACGGCTCGAGTCCAGGGCGCCGCCCTCGAGCGCGGCGATCACGGCGCAGTCCGGTTCGGTCTCATGCCGGCAATCGGTGAACTTGCAGCCGAGCGCCAGCTCCTCGATGTCCAGGAACACCTCGGCGAGGGCCTCCGCCCCGGCCCAGAGTTGGATTTCCCGCAAACCGGGCGTGTCGATGATGAGACCCCCGCCTGGCACCTTCAGTAGCTGCCGATGACTGGTGGTGTGGCGTCCCTGGCCGCTTTTGTGCACGTCAGCCGTCCGCAGTACTTCCTCCCCGAGCAGCCGATTGATCAGGGTGGACTTGCCAACGCCTGACGATCCCACTAGTACGGCCGTCTTTCCCCGAGAAAGAAGCGCGCGCACCGCCTCGATTCCCGCCCCGGTCCGGCCACTGACCGCGACCACGGGCACGCCGGTCGCAATCGTGGCGAGCTCCGCCTCAAACGGGTCGGGGCTTCCGAGATCGACCTTGGTCAGCACGATGATTGGTGCGGCTCCGCTCTGGTAGGCGACGGTCAAAAGCCGTTCGATGCGGCGCAGGTTGAAGTCGGTGTCCGCTGACGTCGCGATCAAGACGAGGTCGACATTGGCGGCGATGATCTGCTGGGCGGTCTCGGCGCCTGGCGCCTCCCGGGTAATTGCCGATTGACGCGGCAGCACGGCGCGGATCTCGGTGGCCTGCGCCGTCTTGCGAACGGCGACCCAGTCGCCAACCGCGACCTGACGGGCCCCGCGCAGGGCGTTGCTCAGGGTGGCGAGCGGCGCCGCCCCGGCAAGCTGCACGAGGAATTGCGTGCTGTAGTCGGCGGCCAGTCGGCCCGGCTCCAGCTCCTTGTCGTCGAGATCGTCGAATGCGGATGCGAATCGCTCGTTCCAACCGAGCTCATCGAGCTCGGCGCGGTGATCTGAATTCAAGCTGAGAACCTCCCTGAAGTGGTCAACGGCAAATGGCATCGGCGCCTTCGCCGAGGGAGGTCTTCGCGGGTTTAGCTAGCGCAACCCTCGGGAGGCGGTCGCCACGCAGGTGCGACGGACAACACTGGCAGCCACGCGGACCTCCTCCCGATCAGATTTTCGAGGTTCGAAGTCTAACACCGCTATCTGACGAGCAGTGGCGCCAGGCGTCGAAGATCCTCGGTCGAGGCCCGATCAGGTGTCGGAGTGAGCACGTTCATCGCCACGTGGTCGGCCCCTGCCTCGTGATGCCGTTTCAGCTTGCGGGCGATCTCCTGCTCGTCGCCCCACGCGACCAGCGCATCGAAAGCTCGGTCGCTGCCTGGTGGCTTGAGCTCATCTTCCGGCCAGCCCAGGCGCACGAGGTTCTGGCGATAGTTCTGCAGCGACAGGTAGGTGCGCATATAGATGTCGCCGGGAACGCGAGCCGCCTCGCGATTTTTGGCGAAGACGACCGCCTGCTCGGGAGCGAGCAGCCGATCCTGTCCCAGGATGTGGCGTGCCTCCCGCGTGTGCTCGACCGGCACGCAGTATGGATGGGCCCCGGCGGTCCGCTCGCGGGCCAGTTCGAGCATCTTGACGCCGAGCGCCGCCAATACCGTTGGCGCCGGCGGATTCGGCGCCGCGGCACGGTACGGCGCCGTGTCCATCGCGTGGAGGTAGGCACGCATCGCGGCCAGGGGGTGCTCGTATTGATGGCCCCGAGCCTGCAGCAGCGGCGCGTGGCTGACGCCGACGCCGAGGACGAACCGTCCCGGCCAGGCCTCGGCCAGCGTCCGGCTGCCGTTCATCATGGCCGTCGCATCCCGCACCCAGATGTTGGCGATGCCGGTCGCCACCGTGATGTGACTGGTCGCCTCGAGGATGATGGCGCAGGCGGCAAAGGGTTCGCGTCCGATCGATTCGCCGATCCAGATCGTGCCAAACCCCATCGCCTCGATCTCGGCGACGGCGCGCCGCAGGTCCGGCGTCGGTAAGTACGCCATCGAGCCGAGCCAGACGCCGGCCCGTCCGAGGCTTACGCCCGCGCGGTCTGGCGTGTGTATTCCTTGATGAAGGCCAGCATCTGTCGCCAGGCGTCGTCGGAGGCCGCCTTGTGCTCTTCGAAGGTGCGGTCGAAGAACGAGTGCGGCGCGCCCTCGTAGACCACTTTCTGGTGGGCAACACCCGCTTCCGTGAGCTCTCGGTCGAACTGAACGAAATCCTCAGGCGTCGTGGCCTGGTCGTTGCCGGCCAGGAGCAGCAACAGGGGGGCCTTCATCTGTGGGATGACATCGCGAACTCGAGATGGGAGGCCGTAGAAGCCGATCGCGCCTGCCAGCGCGGGCTGCGCCGCGGACTGCCGCCACGACTGGGCGCCGCCAAAACAGAATCCGACGGTGAACACCGACTCCGCGGCGCCGCCCGCCGCCGACCGCAAATAGGCGACACCGGCGGCGACATCGGCCGCGATCCCGTCGGGCGTCGTTTTTCCGATCGCGGCACGCAAGTCGAAGTTCTCCGGCCGTTCCGACATCCCAGCCGTTCGGTCGATGTAGTCAATGACGACCGCGTCGACGCCGGCCTGCGCGAAGCGCCGCACCAGATCCTTGTAGAAGGGGTGCACACCGCGCGGGTCGGGGATGACGACGGCGCCGGCCCCCGACGGGGCCGCCGCTCGGGCCGCGTAGGCCCGGAAACGATTGCCGTCGGCAGCCGCAAGCACCAGGTCGCCCTCGTCGGTTGAGCCGCCCATGATCGGCGGAAGCGGAGATCGGGCCGCATCTGTGTAGCACATGGGATTTATTGTGGGCCTTCGCAAAGTGCCCGTGCCTGCCTATGATGGAGGGACCGATCACGTTTGGGGGGTAACAGTCATGTCCATCGCGGTAAAGGCGCCGCCAACGACAACCAGCCGTGACAGCCAGTCGCCGGTTCTGGTGGCGATGGCCGACACGTTCATCGGCGGGATGGGGCACCCGGGTTCACCGATCCGCGTCGCCGCCTCGATGGAGGAGACGTTCGCGCGGTTGCCCTCCGAAGGCGACCGACGCCGGCTTCGCTTGCTAGTGGGAGTCCTGGGGCGTCGGACCGGCACCTTTCTCCTGACCGGCCGCCCGGTGCCCTTTCACCGCTGGCCTCGCGAGCGGCGGATTGCGGTCATGTCGTCGTGGGCGGTCAGCCGGCTAAGTTTCCGGCGCCAGCTCTTCCAGGTTTTCAAGCGCCTGTCGCTGCTGGCCTTCATCGGTGACACGGAAGATGACGGCACCAATCCGGTCTGGCCGGAGATCGGCTACCCGGGACCGGTATCGGCCCCGCCGCCGACGCACAAGAGTATCCGGACGACCATGCTCGACGGCGACACGACCCTGACCTGCGATGCGGTCGTGGTCGGGTCCGGTGCGGGTGGCGGCGTCATGGCGGGAGAACTCGCCGCGGCCGGCAAGGACGTCATCGTGCTCGAGGAGGGCGGTTACTACAACGAGGCCGACTTCAACCAGCTCGAGCTCGCCATGATGCGCAAGCTGTACTTTCAGGGCGGCTTCGCCGCCACGGCCGATGGGTCGATCGCGCTGATCGCGGGTGGCTGTCTCGGCGGCGGCACCGTGGTCAACTACACCACCAGCTTCCGCAGCCCCGACTGGCTTCGGCAGGAATGGGCCGATCGCTATGGGCTGACCGCCTTTGCGACCGATGAGTACACGGCGTCTTTGGACGCGGTCTACGAGCGTCTCGGGGTCAACATCAACCACAGTCGGGTCAGCGCCCGCGAGAGGGTGCTGGAACGCGGCCTGCGAAAACTCGGCTGGCATGTCGATCACATGCCGCGCAACGTCCAGGGCTGCACCCAGGACGCCGGCTGCGGCTTTTGCAGCTACGGCTGCCAGATCGGCGCCAAGCAATCGACGCTCAAAACCTACTTGCTCGACGCCTATCGGCGACGGGCCCGCATCGTCGTCAACTGCACCGTCGACCGCGTCATCATCGAAGACGGCCGCGCGGTTGGCGTGCGCGCCACCGTGCGCCAGCCCGAGATGCCGGCCTTCACGTTGATCGTGCGCAGCCGCGCCGTCGTTGCCGCGGCCGGTTCGATCGGGACCCCCACCCTGCTGCAACGCTCCGGCGTGCGATCGCCGGCGGTCGGCCGATGGCTCCGGCTACATCCCGGCGTCGCGGTTCTGGGCGTCTTCGACGAGACGTTACGACCATGGGAGGGCAGTCTCCAAGCGGTCTACTCGGATGAGTGGATCAACCTCGATGGTCAATACCACGGCGTGAAGCTCGAGTCGGGGCCGATGCACCCGGCAATCCTGGCGCACGCGATTCCGTGGCGGGATCCGACTCAATACCAGCGTCTGATGCGGTTGCTGCCACGTATGTCGGTGCTTGCGCCGCTCGTTCGAGACCATGGCGGCGGGCGCGTCACGGCAAGCGACGGAGCCGCCCGTGTCGACTACCGGCCCGGGGTCAACGATTTAGCCGACCTGCGTCGAGGCATCAAGGCGGCCGTCCAGGTCATGGAGGCCGGCGGGGCGCGTGAGATTTTCACCGGACAGAGCGCCTATGTCGCCTACCGGCCGGGCCAGCGTGGTGGGATCGAGGCGTTCATGAACGAGGTCGACCGTCACGGCTACGGCCCGGGCCAGATGGGCTACTTCAGCTTCCACCAGATGGGGTCCTGCCGGATGGGCAACGATCCGGCCACGTCGGTGATCGGTCCCGATCACGAGGCTCATTCCGTGAAGGGCTTGTTCGTTGCCGACGCAAGCGCCTTCCCCAGCGCCTCCGGCGTGAATCCGATGATCACGATCATGGCGATGGCTCACCGCGCGTCCCGCTTTATTGCGGCGGCCTGCTGAGATGCCGACGCAGTGGCTTCCGCTCTTCCCGCTGAACGTCGTCCTTTTCCCGCATATGCCGCTGCCGCTTCATATCTTCGAGCCTCGCTACCGGCAGATGATCGCCGACTGCCTCGAGGAAGGCCACAGTTTCGGCGTAGTCGCCATCCGAGAGGGGGCTGAAACCGGGCCGGCGACGCCATACGACGTGGGCACGCTGGCGAAGATCGTGCGAATCGATCGACTGGACGACGGACGGATGAATTTACTGGTGATGGGTGCGTCGCGCTTCGCCATCCTGCGGACAGCCGACGATCGTCCCTACCTGCGGGGCGAAATTCGAATCATCCCGGAGACCGGCGACGACCTCGACGCCACGGCGCGCCTCACCGAGATCACGGCGGTCACCTTCCGGCAGTACTCCAACCTGCTGCGCAAGCTCGTCGGCCAGCAGCCTGACGAGGTCGAACCGCCGATGGAGCCGGAGCTGCTCTCTTACTTGATTGCTGCCGCGCTCAACCTGCAGGTGCCGGAGAAACAAACCTTGCTGGCGGAGGCACGCACTGACTCGCGCCTGCTGCTCGAGCTGCGCCTGCTGCGCAAGGAGATCGCGCTCCTCAAGCAGATGGTGGCCCACGCCGGCACGGCCGCAAAGGCTCGGACCTCGCTCAACTAGCCGTCGTAGAGGTCCATCACCAGCCGCCACGCGTAGCCGCCGGTCGCGCTGAGGGTGATGGCCTTAACCTGCACCTGGCGGGCCAGGTCAATCGTCATGATCCCGTCCGGTCCTTGCTGGACGCCAGGTTCGATCGCCGCCACGCGCCGGGTACTGATGCCGTTCACCGGCGCGCTCGTGACATTCGTGTCTTTGAAGGTCACCACCAGATGCAGGGCATCGGGCTGGGTGATGACCATGGTCGGCAATCCCGACCCGTGCATATCGAACACCAACCGGGTATAGGCGGCCACAGCGGTCCCGGTTCGGATGCGGAACATGGTATCGCCACCGACCCCGTTCCCCAGCGTGAAGAGCACCGGAGCCGTGGCGGCCGGGGTTGGGCTCAGACTCGGAGGCGCGCTGGTGGAGGCCCGGACGGAAGGTCGAACGCTGGCCGTCGCCACAACCTTCGCCGCACTTGTGCTGTGGTTGAGGACCTTTGAGATCAAGCCGCCCTCGTAAAGGACGGCGGCCAGCAGGACGCAGCCTGCGGCTCCCAGGCCGACAGCGATCCGCATCGCGTTGTCCGGGATGCCAGCGGAGACGGGTGCTGCCACCTCGGGTCCCTGGTCGAAGGGATGGATGTGCTGCGGTTCGACAGGGCGCTCGGCCGTCTCGGCTGCGATGGCATCCCATCGCGACGGCTCGGCGTGGACCGGCTCCGGTTGTGGCTCCCATCGATCAGGGTCCGCTTGCGCGGCCCAGTCATTGTTTTCGACCTCGCGATGCGAGTCGACCGGCACCTCGCGCAGGGATGCCGGCCACGCCTCCGCCGGCTGAGGCGCCGCGACTTCAGGCTCCGTAGCCGCTTCCGTCGTCTCGGGTTCCAACGCGACGGGCTCGTCAGGCGCGGGTTCGTAAAACGAGTGGGTGGGGACCGGCTCCGCGGGTTTCACCGGCTCGACCTCCTCCGGCTCGGCCGTCGTCGGATAGAGGGGCTCGGGCATGGGGGAGAGTCGAGTGGGATGGTCCTGGACCGGTTCGTCGCGGAAGATCTCCCGCTCCAGCTCCGTTAGCAGGTCGGGGATGCTGCTGATCTCAGGGCGCGCGGGCGACGGCAGGTCGGTCGTCGGGGGAACTTGTGGCGCCGGGGCGACGTCGTAAGAGCGGGACCCGACTTCCGCGCGCAACCGATCCGGGATCGACAGCGCGAAGGCTTCGTCCATCGCGGCCGGTCCCACCACGGCGCTTGGCAGGCGCCCGACCCGCAGCAGCATCTCGCGGAAATCCTCGACCCGCTCACGGCAGGCTTCGCAGCGCCGCAAGTGATCGCGGGCCCACTCCAGATCTGTGCCGTCGAGCCGGTCGTCGAGGACTGCGCTCGGGGAAATCCGTGTGCAGCGGTTGCGCTCAAAACTTGATGTAGTCATAGATCTCCCCGAACTCCGCGCGGCTGCGGTCGAGCGCGTGCACCAGTTTTCGCGGGGCAACGTCGACGACCTCGCCGAGCTCGTCATACGAGAGCTTGACGAAATCACGGAGCAGGATCATGGCGCGTGCCTCAAACGGCAGGGCGCTCAGCGCGCGCTGCACCGTATCACGACGGAGCGCCCGTCGCGCCTCGGCCTGGGGAAACCCCGCGAGCGTGACCTGGAGCGAACGGTTGCGGCGAAACCAGCGGCGGGGGCGAAGCGACTGACGGCTGAGCTCGGTCGCGATGCGAAGGACGTCGGCGCGGCGCATGCCTTCGCCCGTCGGACGATGGCGCAAGCCGTCGGCAATCTGGCGAAACGCCGCGCATGTGACCGCCGCGGCGCCGTCGATATCGTCCATCAGCCGGGCGACATAGTTGAGGACGACAGGAAAGTCGGAATAGAACTCGCGCTCCACGGATGCGACCCGAGCGCTGATTGCTGGCGCTTCGACGTGTACCTGATCCATTACTGCGACGTAGGTCGGATGCCTGCAGTGTAGTCAGGCGGCATCAATCCGTCAACTCGACGAGGGCTCCGATCTCATAAAGCCGGGCCAGCGCCTCACGCTCCGCGGAAAAAACCCCGACCGGCATGCCGATGTCGGCGACCACGACGCGTCCCGCGTTGGTCGCGCCGCGCAGGCCGGACTTGGGCGCCACCAGCGTTATCGTGGCCGCCGCTCGGACGGCGCTCTCTCGCCCCGCCCCGCTGTCCGCGTCCAACCCGGAAGGGACGTCGACGGCGACGACGGGCACATGGCTCGCATGCATGGCTTCGATGATTCGAGGCGCGGGATCGCGAAGCGGCAGGTGGATCCCGATACCGAACAATCCATCGATGATGACGTCGGCGGATGGATCGACACCCTGGGGCGCTTCCTGCGTGGGGATGCCAAGGGCCCGGACGGTCCGCGTGTGGTGGGCGGCCAGGTTGTTCGCGTCGCGGGCAGGTACGATCGACGCGCGGACGAGCGCGCCGCGTTGGTGGAGAAATCGGGCCGCGACCAGGGCATCGCCGCCGTTGTTGCCCGAGCCGGCAACGACGATGACGCGTTTTCCGCGCACACCGCCAACGACATCATCGACCACGCGGGCGATCTGCCAGCCCGCCACCTCCATCAGCTGGAGGGGCTCGATCCCGAATCGTGAACTCGCCTGCTCGTCCGCCTGTCGAAGCGCGGCCGACGACATGGTCGGGACCTGGCTCCATGGGACCGTCGGCCAGGTCATGTGACCAGCAGCGTCTGTCCCGGAGCCGTGTGGAGTCGCGTCGCTGCCGACCCCTCGCGGAGCGCAAACTCGATGCGGCCGCTGCTGCCAACGAGCGCCACAAGCTCGTTTGGGTGGGCGTCCTCGTAGGTTTCGACGGTTCGAACCGGCGCCCCGTTGATCACCTTGATCCGTGCCAGCGCCCGGATGGGCAGGTTGGTGATGACGTTGCCGAAGTGATCGCTATGGAGCACCTGTGCCCGCCATGCTTCACCCACCTTGGATGCCCAGGCATTGGGAAGGCGCAATGGCTCTTGATGGCGAGCGGTGCCGAGCTCGGCCGGCGCCGTGCCAGCGGCGAGTCGCGCCGCCACCGGGCCGAAGACGTCGCGCCCGTGAAAGGTGGGAGCCGCCTCTGGCGGCGTCGTCAGCGCCACGGTTTCGCTGATCGGCTCGGTGAGGAAGGTGAAGAGACCGTTGTCAGGCCCGACGAAGAAGTGGTCCGCGGCCTTGAAGGCGATCGCCTTTCGATCGCTGCCCACACCGGGATCGACGACGGCCACATGCACGGTCCCTACCGGGAAACTCCGCCAGGCGCTATCGAGCAGGAACGCGCCCTGCAGCACCGCGAACGGTCGGACGCCGTGGCTGAGATCGACGATGGTGGCTTTTGGATGCACCGCGAGGATGGCGCCTTTCATCGCGCCGACGTAGGCGTCGTCGAGGCCGAAGTCCGTCAGCAGCGTGACGATGCCGCTCGGCTTCATGCCGCCATGCTATCGCTCGCGCGCGCCGGCAACAGTGCCGGCCAAAAGAAAAGAGCCGCCCTGTCGGGCGGCTCCTTCTCCAGCCTTTTTCGGCCTAGTAATCCGGCATCGAAGGCGCGGGGGCGGCCGGCTTCTTCTCCGGGATGTCCGAGACGAGCGCCTCGGTCGTTAGCAGCATGGCGGCGATACTGGCCGCATTCTGCAGCGCCGAACGGGTGACCTTGGTCGGGTCGACGATACCGGCCTTGATCATGTCGGTGTACTCGCCCTTGTTGGCGTCGAAGCCCTGGCCCTTCGGCAGGTTCCTGACCTTCTCCACCACGACGGAGCCTTCCCAGCCGGCGTTGTTGATGATCTGACGCAGCGGCTCCTCGAGCGCGCGGCGGACCAGCGCGACACCGGTCGCCTCATCGCCCGTGAGCTTGAGGTTGTCGAGCGAGCTCTGGGCGTGCACCAGGACGGCGCCGCCTCCGGGCACGATGCCCTCCTCGACCGCGGCACGGGTGGCCGACACGGCGTCCTCCATCCGGTGCTTCTTCTCCTTGAGCTCGGTCTCGGTTGGTGCGCCAACCTTGATGACCGCAACGCCACCGGCCAGCTTGGCCAGCCGCTCCTGGAGCTTTTCCTTGTCCCAGTCGGAGGTCGTCTTCTCGATCTCGGCCTTGAGCTGGTTGATGCGGCCTTTGATCTGGTCCTGCTTGCCGGCGCCTTCGACGATCGTCGTGTCGTCCTTGGTGATCGTCACGCGGCGGGCCTTGCCCAACTGGTTCAGCTGGACGGAATCGAGCTTGAGCCCGAGCTCTTCGGAGACCACCTGGCCGCCGGTCAGGATGCTGATGTCCTCGAGCATGGCCTTGCGGCGATCACCGAAGCCCGGCGCCTTGACGGCGACGGCGGTGAAGGTGCCGCGCAGCTTGTTGACGATGATGGTGGCCTGCGCCTCGCCCTCAACGTCCTCGGCGATGATCAGCAGCGGCTTGCCGCTCTGCACCACCTTCTCCAGCACCGGCAGCAGGTCGGCGACGGCCGAGATCTTCTTATCGGTGATCAGGATGTACGGATCCTCGAGGACCGCTTCCATGCGGGTCGCGTCGGTCACCATGTAGGGCGAGATGTAGCCCTTGTCGAACTGCATGCCGTCGACGAGCTTCAACTCGTCCTCGATGCCGCGCGACTCCTCGACGGTGATGACCCCGTCCTTGCCAACCTTCTCCATCGCGTCGGCGACCATCTCGCCGATTTTGGGATCGCCGGAGGAGATGGTCGCAACCTGGGCGATCTTCTCGCGATCCGCGATCTGAACCGACTGCTCCTTGATGGCCTTGACGACTTCGTCGACGGCCTTCTGGATGCCGATTTTCAAGAGCATCGGGTTGGCGCCGGCGGTCACGTTGCGCAGCCCCTCGCCGATGATCGCCGCCGCCAGCACGACCGAGGTGGTGGTGCCGTCACCAGCGATGTCGTTGGTCTTGCTCGCGACTTCCTTGACGAGCTGGGCGCCCATGTTCTCGAAGGCATCCTCCAGCTCGATCTCCTTCGCAATCGTCACGCCGTCGTTGGTGATCGTCGGGGAACCGAACTTCTTGTCGAGTACGACGTTCCGGCCTTTCGGGCCGATGGTAATTCGAACCGCGTCGGCGACTTTGTCGACGCCGCGCTTCAGCGCCGAGCGGGCATCGGCATCGTAAACCAGTTGCTTCGCCATTGATCGTCCTCCTTCCTGCTTGTGATGTGTGGGCAACGTGCCAGTATTTACGGGGCGGTAGCTACCGGGCATTTTAGCACTCCTGCCCGTAGAGTGCTAGCAGTCCGCTCGGGCGAGCGCCAACCCCCTTTCGGGTCCCTCCCCCTCTGGGGGAGGGCAGGGTGGGGGCTGAGGATCCCCTCAGTAGAATGAAGGACGCCCGCCGCGGCGGCCCACCTCCCGATGAGTATTTCTGGACCCCCCGCCCCCACCCGACGCGTCGGCCGAGCCATGGCCTGGGGCGTCGCGATTGGCGTGGGCGCCGTCGTGCTCCGCGAGCTGGTCCGGCCTCGCCAACAGTCGGCCCTCCTGATCGACTGGGAGCGCGTGGAGCAGATCGCGCTGGCCCGCTCCGGTGAGGCCGGCGACCCGCCCGCCGATCTCAGCCGAGACCAGACCTACGAGCGGATTGCCGCCGAACTCGAGCCCCAGGTGACGCAGGCGCTTGGCCCAGGCTCGGCCGCGCCGGGTACCCGCATCTATCCCGGATTGATCGCGGTCGGCCGCCGGCAGTGGGTGCGCTTCAACATTCGGATCTTTCGCCAGATGTTCGAGCCGATCGAGGGACTTCAGCGCCTGATCCCGGGGTCCCTCCTCCTCAACTTTGGGCAAAGGGGCCTGACCCGGTACCTCGGGTTGATTCTGGGACTGCTGGCTCGGCGTGTCCTCGGCCAGTACGATCCCGCCTTGCTCGGCCGGGAGCCGGTCGCGACCTCCTCGTTGATCCTTGTCGAACCGAATGTGCAAGCCTGGGCACAAAAGGACAAGCTTCCGGTCGACGAGTTGCGTCGCTGGCTGGCGATGCACGAGATGACCCACGCGTGGGAGTTCCGGGCCCATCCGTGGCTGCAGTCGTACCTCGAGGGCCTGCTCAAGCAGGTGCTGGTTGGCGGATTGGCCGATGGCCGCCGCCCCACCCGCCTGGAGCTGCTCCGCACGCTGACGATCGGCATGGGGCAACAGTGGAAGGCAATCGCCAAACTGCAAGCGGTGATGAGCCTGCTGGAGGGCTACAGCAACCTGGTGATGAACGACATTGGTCGCCGCGAGTTGCCGCACTTCGCGCTCCTGGAAGGCGCCTACCGCCGCCGGCAGGAGCAGCGCACACCGCTGGAGAAGGCTTTTCTGCGTCTGACTGGCCTCGAGATGAAGATGCGTCAGTACGTCATCGGCGAGAAGTTCTGCCGCGAGGTTCGCGACACCGGTGGCCAGGAACTCCTGAGCCGCGTCTGGGAGGGCCCCGAATCGCTGCCGACCATGGCGGAGATTCAGCGCCCCCAGCTGTTCATCGACCGAGTCAAATCGCGGTGAAACCGAAACGCTCCCTCCCCCGCGCCGTGGGTGGGCAGGGATTCTCCCTTTCCCGCTCCGTGGGTGGGCGGGGATTCTCCCTCCCTCGCTTGCGGGGGAGGGTCGGGGTGGGGGCCCTCGCGGCCCTTCTCCTCAGCGCCTGCGGCTCCCAGGCGGCCCCGACTCCGGCCGCCACCAGCTCCCAGCTCCAGGCCCAGGTCGTGGCGTCCGAGCTCGTCGTCGGCCAGAACCAACGCGTTCCGATTGGCATCACCGACCACAACACGCCGGTGACCGACGCGACGGTCCACGTCCGCTCCTTCGTGCTCAACGGAAACACGGGCGTCTTCAAAGGTGAGTCGGACGCTCCCTTCAAGGGGCAGGGATTGGAGGGTGGCGGCACCTACGTCGCCCACCTGACCTTCGACAAACCCGGCGACTGGGGGGTCGAGATCACAGCCTCCCGGCCCAACGGCGCCCACACGACCGTACGGCTCCCGATGAATGTGCTCGCATTGCCCGTCGTGCCGGGGGTCGGCCAGCCGGCGCCGGCGACGCACAACCCGACGGCGAAGGACGTCGCCGACGTCGAAACCATCGACTCTGGGCGCCCGGTTGACGATATGCATCAGCTGTCGATCGCCGATGCCATCCAGCAGCACCGGCCCGCCCTGGTGGTGTTCGCCACCCCGGCGTTCTGCACGAGCCGTACCTGCGGACCCGAGGTTAAGGCGGTCCAGAGCCTCGAACCGGCCTATCAAGACCGGCTGGCGTTTATCCACGTGGAGATCTACCGGGACTTCAAGCCGGATCCGTCCAAGAAGCAGCTGGCGCAGGCCGTGATCGACTGGCGCCTGCAGACCGAGCCCTGGATTTTCCTGATCGATTCCAAGGGGATCATCCAGGCGCGCTTCGAAGGTCCGACCGCGACCGACGAGGTCAAAGCCGCCATCGACCAGCTCCTCCACTAGCTAACCCTTCTCTTCCCTCCCCCGCTTGCGGGGGAGGGTAGGGTGGGGGCGGCGGGGGCTTTACATCTCCTTACGTGGCCGTGAGTGGTCCGTTGCCCTGGCCCCGCGCGATCGGTGATACGGTCGCGGCGAGATGGCCGACATGATGTTCGATCTGGTCTGCCAGCACTGCGGCCGGCGCGAGCAGCGTCGCTGGGAGAGCCGAAAGAGCGTCACCGTCACCTACTGCGCGCTCTGCAAGCGCGGCATGTCCGTGGTCGGCATCGCCTTCTTTGCCCCCCACGCCGAGCAGGCCGCCGCTTAAGGCCTTCGGCGCTAATCGATCTCGATCAGCAGCTGACCTTCGTGGAGGTTGTCGCCCTCTCGGACGTGAATCTTCGTCACCCGTCCGGCTGAGGGGGCGGTGACCGGGATCTCCATCTTCATCGACTCCAGGATCATGAGGGTCTCGTCGGCCTGGACCGGCTGCCCTTCGCGAACCACAATCTTCCATAGATTGCCAGCAAGTTCAGCCTTGATCTGCACGCGGCCGATTGTCTCACGCGCAACTCGGGTAAGATGGCGACGATTTGCGTAAGAAACGTAGCTACCCCAAGAAGCGCGGCGGCCCGACCACCCTGCGCCCGGGCATCGACACGCTGGAAGCCAAGGAGACCCCGGCCGGCAAAGAGGAGACCATCGAAATGGACGCCGAGGTGGTCGAGCCACTGCCGAACGCGATGTTCAAGGTCAAGTTGCAGACCGGCCAGACCATCCTCGCCTACACCTCCGGCAAGATGCGGAAGTTCTACATCCGCATCCTGATCGGCGACCGAGTCCGCGTGGACCTCTCGCCCTACGACCTGACGCGCGGCCGGATCATCTTCCGCTACAAGTAGCGCCGCGCTGGCCTCCCCCAGTGGGGGAGGAGAATACCAACCATGGCGTGGCTCTACGTCTTGATCCTGCTCCTGCTGGCCGCTGGGCTCGTGGGCGCCTACCGGGTGCTCGGGACCCCCTCGCGGCTGGCGTCCCGCGATTACAACATCGTGCTCGCCGACGTGGCGACGAGCGTGGAGCGCGCGGCCGGCCGGCTCCGGCAGGCGCTCGACGGCGATCCCGGGAAACTGGAGGACGAGGCCGCAGCCAGCCGGAAAATCTTCCAGACCGGCTACTACCAAACACTTCGGCTACGGCCCACGATCGGCCCTGATGCCGGTGCGGCCGCGCGCGCCGAGCTAGGCCGGGCCTGCGAGGCCTATGACTGGGCGAGCCGGATGATCGCGAGCGAGAGCGTGCACAACCCGCTGATCCTGGCGGCGGCGCGCCAGCTCCTCGACGCGGGTGACGCCGCCCTCAAGCAGGCGGCGCTGGAGCTGCCACCCGTGCTTTCGACGCCGGCCGAAAGTACCGCACCGTAGCCTCGAGACCGGCTTCCAGGCTGGTCTGCGGCCGCCAGCCCATCACCCTCTCGAGCTTGCGCGCGTCGACCACCGAACGCCGCTGCTCGCCGGCCATGGGCGGCCCGTGCACCTCCGCCTGGTTGTTGCCGGAGATCCGCTTCAGTAGCTGGAAGATGGTGTTGATGTCGGTCTCAACGCCGGTGCCGACGTTGAACGACCCGACGGCGTCGGAGGTCAACGCGCGCGCGTTTGCGTCGGCGACGTCGCCGACGTAGACGAAGTCGCGCGTCTGCTTGCCATCGCCGTTGATGCGGGCGGCCTCCCCGCTGAGCAAGCGCTGCGCGAAGATCGCCACCACGCCTGCCTCGCCGTGCGGGTCCTGGCGCGGTCCGTAGACATTGGCATAGCGAAGCGCGGCATAGGAAAGTCCATGCAATGCCTGGAACGTCCGCAGGTAAACCTCACCGGCCAGCTTGGAGGCGCCATAGGGTGAGACCGGTAGCGTCGGGTAATCCTCGGGGGTCGGGATCACGTCCGCCTCGCCGTACAGCGCGCCGCCGGTCGAGGCGAAGAGGAAGCGCCGCACGCCATGGCGAACGCTGGCCTGCAGCAGCGTCACCGTTCCCAGCAGATTGACGCTGGCGTCGAACACCGGGTCCTCCACGGAGCGCCGAACACTGGCCTGCGCTGCCTGGTGCAGAACGGCCTGGGGGCGTTCAATCTTGAACAATTCGTCGAGCCAGGGCGAGTGGACATCCATCTGGTAGAAGCGGGCATCGGGGTGCAGATGCTCGACGTGCCCGGTGGAGAGGTCATCGAGGATCACGACTTCGTGCCCCTCTTTGAGCAGCCGATCGGCAAGGTGTGAGCCAATGAAGCCGGCACCACCGGTGACCAGTACCTTCATCGCCGGTGGCTCATCAGGAACACGACGAGGCCGACCGCGATCAGGCTCCAGTAACTGATCAGGCGGTCGAGGATGGCGACCGACAGCGCCTGCGATGAGCTGAGGCCGAAGAAGACGAGGACGGCGATGATCCCGCCTTCGACCAGCACGAGCCCGCCGGGGAGGGCCGGGATGGTTGTGAGCAGCGAGGCGACCAGCGCGATGAACACGATCTGGGCGATGCTGAGCGAGATGTGGAGCGGCAGCGCCTGGACCACCAGGAACAGGCGAGTGGACTCCGCCGCCCAGACCAACACGGTGAGACCGAGCAACAGCGGGAGGCGGCCGGCGAAGGCGCTCAACAGTCCGTGCTTGAAGCGCGTCGCCTGGGCCCGAAGCCGCTCGGGGAGAAAGCGGGAGAGCCGTCCATCGCTGTAGCGGATGACCAGCAGGCCGGCGATCAGTCCGGCGGCGATCAGCAGCCCAACGATGAACGCGGGTATAAATCGTTCGGGTAGTGATGCGCGAAAGCTAACAAGGCCGCTGACCAGCAACAGGCTCATCAGTACGAGGAAGTCGAGCGCGCGCTCGCTGAAGATGGTGCCGAGGCCCTTTGAGCCGGAAATATCGGTCTGCTGCCGCAGCAGGTAGGCGCGATAGAAGTCGCCCATCTTCGCGGGCAGCACGCAATTGGCGAACCAGGCCAGGATGACGATATGAAACAGCTCACCGAAGCGAAGGGACTCTCCCGTGTTGCGCAGCAGGATCTCCCAGCGAACGGTGCGCACCACGAAAGAGAAGTAGAAGGCCACGATGGCCAGGGCGTAGATCAGCAGATTGGTCTGCCCGATCGCTCGCAGGCTGGCCCCATAGTCGAGCGGAACGTGCGTCAGGACGACGAAGAGGACGACCGCGAGGATGGCGAACGATATCAGCGTTCGCGGGTCGAGCAGCCGCTCCCGAAGAGCGGAACTTGGGGCCGCCGCCTCCGGCGGAGGGGCGGCAGACTGCATTTCAGGATTCAACATATCAGGGTCCTAGCCGGCGGCAAGCGCGCTAGTCGGCGATCTTCCGGCGGCGAATGATCCGTTCGAGTAACGGCATCAGGTGGCGGGCCTTGCCGCTCCCGCTGTATTGCCGCCGTACCTGCTCCTGCTCCCGGGCTTCGAGGATCCGGGGCACCCAGTCCGACTCGAGCATCGGCGATTCGCCGCCCTCCCAGGTCTTGAGGTAGAAGATCCCCTTGAGGGCTGTAAACGGGATCGCCAGCTCCTTCACCTCGCTTTGGTCCGGCGAAACCAGCGAAAGCGTGACGCCATATCGGGACGGGTGCATCACGCGATCGCTGTAGCCGCGCAGCACTTCGTGGTCGACGAAGTGGATGGCGATCCGCTGGTAGCGGGCGGTGTCGACCTCGCTGGACGGTGCCCGGGAGTCGAGCAGGACGTACTTGAGGCTGCTCAAGGGCACGAAGGCGCCCCGGTTGTTGGTGCCGAGGTTATGGATCCCGGTTTGCACGAACGGCGCCTCGAGCTCACGCTTCGGCTGGTCGCCATGCAACGTCTCGCCGTCGAGAAAGCAATAAATGGCGTGCGCCACGTCCCCCGCATTCTAGGGCGTCAGCTCTCTCCCCCTTCCCCCCTCTGCTCTGGGGGAGGGCAGGGTGGGGGCTGTTACCTGACCAGGAAGGCGAGGCCGCGGAAGTGGGGGGCGTAGTGAGGACTGAACTGGACCAGCAAGCTGGCCGGATTCTGGACATAGTTGCCGGGCTTCGGCGGGCATGGCGTGCTCGGGTTGATACTGCTTTCCCCGGCCAACCCGCCGTTGTAGAGATTGGCCTGAGGAGAAACGAACTCGCCCGTGACGGCGTATTGGCCGGTCGGGTTCGTGCCGCCGATCGAGCTCACTCCCGTCAACTCGGCCACGGTGCCATTGCTGCCGTTGTTGTCAGCGTTGAAAACAGTGCCGTAGAGCTGGAAGGAGCCAGCGGACATCGTCTCGCTCCAGGGAGTGCCGTTAGGGCCGCTGATCGTGTCCGTCGACTTAACGTAGAAGCCAATGCTGTCGGTGCCCGAGGAGACGAAGCTCGGGGCCACGAAGAAAATGCTTGGGCCGCCACCGCTTCTTGGAGATGTCGCGCTGAAGGACGAATTCCCATCGAAGACGAACTCCACGCCGTTGGTGCCGTCGGAGGCGGGCGGCAGGTCGCTGATACCGCCTGTAAACCCATCACTGAAGGTTGTGTATTTCGGAACACTCGGGTTCTGCAGGTTTCCGACGATGCCTCCCGAGATCGTGAGATTGGCATTAACGAAGTAGTAGATCCCGTTCTGGAACTGGTAGAGGTTGTATCCGGCCCGCGGGATGTTGAGATCGTGGGTGTAGACGCCTGGCCAGAACTGTAGCGCCGGCGCCCCACCGATTGCGATGGGCGTTCCGGTTGAGCTCTGCGGATTCAATCCTGCCTGGAGCGGTGGCTGATAGTTCGGGACCGGCTCGATGTTGGTCGTGGTGGGCGAGACCGAGCCATTCCAGTAGGTGATGATCCCGTGTGTGTCGCTCGCCGAAGCATAGTAGAACTGTCCGTTCAAGTTGATGCCCGGCTGCACCGGGTTCGGGACGTGGAACTTCGCGTTGGAGACCATCTTGCCCAGTGTCGGATCGGGCTGGCAGATATCCGTGCCGCCGCGACCATCGTCGATCTGGGTGTAGCCGTTCTGGTCGTCAAATACGCTGTTTCCCGAGCCGTTCGCCGAGAAACCGAAGACCGTATAGGTCGCGTTGTTGAAGCCCCCGTGTGCATAGGCGTCAGCGACGACGACGGAAGTCGTGAAGCCGAGCACCGCCGCAAACGTGAGCGGCACATTATAGGTGACGCGAACGTGGATTTCGTTCGGGTTATGGCGGCTGGGCGTCCATACCTGGACCGTCGCCGAAATATGCGCGGCCGACTCCGTGATGCCGGCTCCGTAGGCGCCGGGGGTGTAGGCCGGCGACGGTGTCGGAGTGCAGCCGCCATCCTGGGGGGTGTCTAGCAGGCCCTGCAGGGCAAAGACGGATGCCTGGCAGTCGGCGGCCGTGATCATGGTTGTCGTCGGGATGGGATCGCCGCCCTTCGGGATTAGTTCCTGGGCGCCTGCCAGGGCTCCGGCGTCTGCCGCATTCTGCACGTCGCGGCGCTGGAAGTACAACCGGCCGGCATCGAGGCCGAGCGCGATGATCCCGAAGAGCGCGGTGGCCGAAAGAGCGACGATCACGAGGCTCTGCGCTTTCTTGCCGCGGCGAAGCTTGATCAACATCTCAGTACTCCGTCACCATCGTGGATTCCGCCGAGATGACCACCCCGTTTCCGGCAGCATCGCGGACGACCGGGATCCACGGCTGAAAGAGAAACGAGATCTTGACCGTGACCTGGCTGCGGCCTGGCGTACCGATGCCGGAGCTGTACCAGATGTAGCCCGTGTTGGGCTGGAGCGGAGTCGAGGGTGTCGCACACGGTGGCGAGACGAGGCAGGGGTCGGCCTGAAGGCTGAATCCGCCGCCGAGCTTGCTTTGAACCGCGGCCAGCACCGCGGCATTGGTGGGCAGGGGGTTGTCGAACGGGATCGCGGCGCGGGTGCCTTCTCGGGCCGCGTCCGAGATCGCGTTGTAGATGTAGACGGCGCGGCCCAGGTCGATGGTGCCCAGCAGCAGAAGGAAGAATATTGGCGCCAGCACAGCGAACTCCACCATCGACTGACCACCACGGCGGCGAAGAAGTCTCTGGTGCATCAGTACTCCGACCTGAACACGGTGCTGGTGTTGATCGTCAGCGGATTGCCGATCAGGCTGCCGATGATGGGTGTGATGAAATTGAACTTAAAGCTGGCCGAGACCGTGACCGCGTATCCCGACGTCGGGGTGGCGCCGTTGAAGTAGGTCACCCGGGTGGCCTGGTCCGGGGTCACCTGGACATCGGCCGAGGGGATCAGGAAGCCGGTGCCTTGCAACTCTTGGTTAACCCGAGCCGCAATCGCGCTATCGCCGGGTGTCACGCAGCTGGCAGGCCATGGATTCGGAATAGGAGGGATGTTGGGGCAGCTCGGATTGAGTCCCAGGTAATAGGGCGTAACCGCGTAGCGAGCCGCCTCGCGAACCGCATTGGTAAGCGAGATCTGGTAATAGAAGGCCCGGCCGAGATCGAGCATCCCCATCATGCCAATAACGAGGAAGGGCACCATCACGGCCATCTCGGCCAGCGCCTGGGCCCGCTTCCTGCGTAAAGGTGAGTGCGTTTTGATCATTCGCTGGTCCTCTGAGCGTTTACAATCGCCGCTGCGCGGCAGCGAGACACATGGCAAAGCAAGGTAGGATCGATTGCTCCTTCGCACTTCAACGCCACACTATGCGAAAGCCTTTAGAGACCCAAGAGAAAGCTCGCATCGTGACGGCCTCGTCGCGGCCCTGTTGCGGCCTTCTTTCAGAACCTGTTACGGGCCTGTTGTAATGCCGTTCTTAATGCTTGACAGAGCGGTGGCCGTAACCCTGGGGTTATCCGTCGTGTCCATCATTACGATGCAGCCCGTGCGGGCGGACGGCAACCTTACGCTCCCCTTCGCCGACCCGAACCCACGGATCACGTCGTGGATGGACCATCATTATCCGACGCGCCAGGAAGACGGCATCATGATCCGCTTCGATGGTGCCACCGGCTACGCCTACGATGGCCATCGCGGTACGGATTTTGC
>Ga0070699_100000226_pt1 | contig 55613 bp, 49 predicted proteins | sample KBSK1503metaG_FD_65473 | JGI IMG/M metagenome (GOLD analysis project Ga0070699, IMG submission 65473) | Corn, switchgrass and miscanthus rhizosphere microbial communities from Kellogg Biological Station, Michigan, USA - KBS K1-50-3 metaG | ecosystem: Host-associated > Plants > Roots >... | reverse complement strand
TCGTGACCCGGAAGGTCTCCGACGCGGTTGCGCGCATCAAGCTGGGCCTGGCGACGACCCTCCGGCTCGGAAACCTCGACGCGCGCCGCGACTGGGGTTACGCGGGCGACTACGTCGACGCCATGTGGCGCATGCTCCAGTCGCCGACGCCGGTCGACTACGTAATCGGAACCGGCGCGGCCCACAGCGTCCGCGACCTCGTCGAAACCGCCTTTACACATGCCGGCCTCGACTGGACCAAGTACGTGGTGTCCGATCCGGCGTTCAAACGGCCGGCCGAGGTCGACGTGCTGCTGGCCGATCCGCGGCGTGCCGAGGCCGAGCTCGGCTGGACGCCGACGGTGGACTTCGAGGGTCTCGTGCGGATGATGGTCGACGCCGATCTCGAGCGATTGGCGCGCCGGCGGTGAGGATCCTGGTCACCGGGGCCGACGGGTTCGTCGGTGGGTGGCTGGTCCGCGCCCTGCTTGCGGCGGGCCATTCGGTGGCCGGCACCCGCCGGTCGGACGACGTGGTCTCTCCGGTGCTCACCGCCGAGGAAACCCACGCGGTGGAATGGCGCCTGCTGAATCTCCGCTCCACGACCTCGGTCCACGCCGCGGTGTGGGGCACCTGGGACGCGGTGGTTCACCTCGCCGCGGTGTCGTCGGGATCGGAGGCCCGGAAGGATCCCGGACTGGCGTGGGAGGTGAACGCCGCCGGAACGGCCCGGCTCGCCGACGCGCTGGTTCCGGGCAGCCCGCTGCTGCTGCTGGTGTCGACCGGTGAAGTGTATGGCCAGGGCTCCGGCGCGCCGCATGACGAACTCGATCCGGTGGCACCGTGCTCACCGTACGCCGCGAGCAAGGCCGCCTCTGAATTGGCGGCGCTCGAAGCGGCGCGCCGGGCCGGGCTCGGGGTGATGATCGCGCGGCCGTTTCCCCACACCGGACCCGGCCAGGACGGCCGGTTCGTGCTTCCGGCGCTCGCGGCGCGGCTCAAGACCGCCCACCGGATCGGCGCGCCGGCGATCACGACCGGCAGCCTCGAGCCGGTGCGGGACTTCCTCGATGTGCGCGACGTCGTGGCCGCCTATCTTGCCCTGCTGACGGCCGGCCGGACCGGAGAGACGTACAACATCGCGTCCGGTGTGGGCCACCGGCTGGCCGACCTTCTCGACCGGATGCAGCGGCACCTTGGGTCGCGGGTGATTGCCGAGTACGATGCCGCGCTGGCCCGCGGATCCGATATCCTTCACCTGGTGGGCGACGCGTCCAGGCTGCGCGCCGCCACGGGATGGATGCCCAGCATCCCCCTCGACCGAACGCTTCAGGAACTCCTCGATGCCCAGACGGACTGACCTCTCGTCGATTCTGCTGATCGGATCCGGGCCCATCATCATCGGCCAGGGCGCGGAATTCGACTATTCCGGGACGCAGGCGGCGCGCGCGCTCAAGGAAGAGGGGTTCCGGGTCATCCTGGTGAATTCGAATCCCGCCACGATCATGACGGACCCGGAAGTCGCCGACCGCACCTACATCGAGCCGATCACGCCCGAATGGGTCGAAAAGATCATCGAGCGGGAGCGCCCCGACGCGCTGCTCCCGACGATGGGCGGGCAGACGGCGCTGAACGTCGCAATGGCCCTGCAGCGAAGCGGCGTGCTGGCGCGGTACGGCGTCGAGCTGATCGGCGCCAACGAGCGCGCCATCCGGATCGCGGAGGATCGCGACGAATTTGCCCAGGCGATGCGCCGCATCGGCCTCGCCACACCGCCGGGGGTCACGGTGACCTCGGTGGACGATGGCCTCCTCGCGGTGGATCACACCGGCTACCCCGCCATCCTCCGCCCCTCCTACACGCTGGGCGGGTCGGGAGGCGGCATCGCCTACAACCGCGAGGAGTTCGAGGCGATGCTCCGGCGGGGACTCGAGCTCTCGCCGGTCGGCTCGGTGCTCGTCGAACGGAGCATCATCGGCTGGAAGGAATTCGAGCTCGAGGTGATGCGCGACGGAGCGGACAATGTCGTGATCGTCTGTACCATCGAAAACCTCGATCCGATGGGCGTCCACACCGGGGACTCGATCACGGTGGCCCCGGCGATGACGCTGTCGGACCGCGAATACCAGGTGATGCGCGACGCCGCCTGCAAGATCATCCGCGAAGTCGGCGTCGAGGCGGGCGGCTGCAATGTCCAGTTCGCCGTGAACCCCGCGACGGGGGAGCAGCTCGTCATTGAAATGAACCCGCGCGTGTCGCGCTCCTCGGCGCTGGCCTCGAAGGCGACCGGATTCCCCATCGCCCGGATCGGGACCAAGCTCGCGGTCGGCTATACGCTGGATGAGCTTCCCAACGACATCACGAAGACGACGCCGGCCTCCTTCGAGCCGGTGCTCGACTACGTCGTCGTGAAGATTCCCCGCTTCGCCTTCGAAAAATTTCCCACCGCCGACCCGCGGCTCACCACCCAGATGAAGTCGGTGGGAGAGGTCATGGCGATCGGGCGCACCTTCAAGGAAGCGCTGCAAAAGGGCTTTCGCGGGCTGGAGATCGGACGCCCCGGGTGGACGCTTGGAGAGGCGCCTTCCGACGATCGGCTGACCGACACCTCGCGCGAGGGGTTGCTCGCCGCGATCCGCACGCCCACGCCCGAACGACTCTTCCAGGTGAAACGCGCACTGCTGGCGGGGATCGAGGTCGAGGCGATCGCCGAGTGCAGCCGGATCGATCCCTGGTTCGTGTGGCAGATGCAGGAGCTGGTGGAGGCAGAGATCCTGTGGACGCAACGGCGCAACGACGCAACGACGCAAAGTGAAGGGGAGGAGCGTGCCGGGATCCGACGCATGAAGCGAATGGGTTTCAGCGACCGGCAGCTCGCCGATCTCTCCGGCGTCACCGAAAAAACCATGCGCGACCGGCGCCACGCGCTCGGCATCCGCCCCGCGTACAAAATGGTCGACACCTGTGCCGGTGAATTCCCGTCCGCCACCCCGTACCTCTATTCCTCCTACGACGAGGAGAACGAGGTCGAGCCGCAGGGAAACAAGACGGTGATCATCCTCGGCAGCGGCCCCAACCGGATCGGTCAGGGAGTCGAGTTCGACTACTGCTGCGTCCGTGCCGCGCTGGCCTTCCGGCAGATGGGGTATCGCACGGTCATGGTGAATTCGAACCCGGAAACCGTGTCCACCGACTTCGACATCAGCGATGCGCTCTACTTCGAGCCGCTCACCCTCGAGGACGTGCTGGAAATCGTCGAGCTCGAGAAGCCGCTGGGGGTCGTCGTTCAGTTCGGCGGGCAGACGCCCCTGCGTCTGGCGCGCGGCCTGGAAGCGGAGGGAGTGCCGATTCTCGGCACACCGCCGGAGGCGATCGACGCCGCCGAGGACCGCGGCCGGTTCGAAGCGATCGTGCGCGAGCTCGGCATCGCGCAGCCGCCCAACGGGACCGCGATGTCGTACGAGGAGGCGGTGCGCGAAGCGGAGAAGATCGGATGGCCGGTGCTCATCCGGCCCTCGTACGTCCTCGGCGGGCGCGCGATGCAGATCGTCTACGACGCCGAGTCGATGCGGGAGTTCTTCGCCAAGGCGGAGCGGGTCGCTCCCGGGCATCCGGTCCTCATCGATCATTTCCTCGAGGATGCCTTCGAAGCGGACGTGGACGCGATCGCCGACGGGCATCGCTGCGTCATCGGCGGCGTGATGCAGCACATCGAGGACGCGGGAATCCACTCCGGCGACTCCGCCTGCGTGCTCCCGCCGTATCTCATCACCGAGGAGCAGGTGGATGAGATGCGGCGCTACACCCGCGCGTTTGCCGACCGCATCGGCGTGGTGGGGTTGCTGAACGTGCAATACGCGATCAAGCACGGCGTCGTCTACGTCCTCGAAGTGAATCCCCGGGCCTCGCGGACGGTGCCCTTCGTCTCCAAGACCACCGGGGTCTCCCTCGCCTCCATGGCGGCGGCGGTCATGGTGGGGAAGACGCTCGACGAGCTCGGGCTCGCGGACGACACCGCCCAGCCCTACGTGGCGGTCAAGGAAGCGGTCTTCCCCTTCAACAAGCTCCCCGGAGTCGACCTGATTCTCGGGCCCGAGATGCGCTCGACCGGAGAGGTCATGGGCATCGCGGATTCGTTCGGCATGGCCTTCGCGAAAGCGCAGGCCAGCGCCGAAGGCCCGCTGCCGCAGAGCGGCGCCGTCTTCATCACGGTCAACAACCACGACAAGCCCACCGTGACGCCGATCGCGCGGCGATTCCATGAGCTCGGATTCAAGGTGCTCGCGACCGACGGCACCGCGCGGTACCTCCGCCAGCGGGGTGTTCCCGCCGAGCGCGTGCTCAAGGTCTACGAAGGCCGCCCGAATGCCGAGGACCTGGTGGTGTCCGGCCAGGTCCAGCTGCTGATCAACACTCCGCTCGGCAAACTCACCCAGCAGGATGACTACACCCTCCGTCGAACCGCGCTGCAACACCGGATTCCGTACACCACGACCATGTCGGCCGCCAGCGCGGCGTGCGACGCGATCATTGCCCTCAAGAGCAGGATCGGCGAGGTGCGCTCGCTGCAGGAGTGGCATGCGCTGGCGCGAAGCCTCGTGGCCGGGTCGAGCGCGTGAGCGCCCGCGATCCGCGCTTCGTGGCGGAGCTCGCAAGAAGTATCCGCGGTGAGGTGAAGGAGGCGGCGTCACTCGCGCGGTACTCGACCTATCGCATCGGCGGGCCAGGGACGGTCCTGGTTCCGGCCTCCCCCGAGGACATTGCCGCGGGACTCCGCCTTGCTGCGCGCGCCGGCGTACCGGTCTTCGCGCTGGGGCTTGGCTCCAACGTCCTCCTCCCCGACCAGGGGCTCGAGGCGCTGGTGATCCGGCTGGGGAAAGGGCTCGACCAGATCCGGAGCGATGGTGAGCGGTGGTGGCTTGGGGCGGGGCTGCCCGCGCCACTCGCGGCCCGGAAAACGGCGGGGCAGGGGTGGGCCGGGCTCCACATGATGGTCGGCGTCCCGGGCACGGTGGGCGGTGGGGTCTATATGAACGCCGGCTGTCACGGAGGTCAATGGAGCGATGTGACGGTGTCGGTGACTGCGCTGGCCCACGACGGCGAACAGCGCACGATTCCCGCCGCGGAGATCCCCTTTTCCTACCGCAAAAGCGGCCTCGAAGGCCTGATCGTCACCGAGGCCGAGGTGCGCCTGAGTCCGGGGGCTCACGACGAGCTCGACAGCGAAGTGGAGAAATTGTTCGCCTGGCGCCAGAAAGGAACACCGTTCAATCAGCCCTGCTGCGGGAGCGTGTTCAAGAATCCCGCCGGCCTGGCTCCGGCGGCCTGGTCCCGGCCGTGGACCGCGGGAAGTCTGATCGAGGCGACCGGCCTCAAGGGGACGCGCGTGGGCGGAGCCGAGATCTCGCCGCTGCACGCGAATTATTTCGTCAATGTCGCCGATGCCGCCGCCGCCGATGTGCTCGGGCTGATCGCACTGGCGCGCGCCGCGGTCTTCCGGCAGTTCGGCGTGACGCTGGAGACGGAAGTGAAGATTATCGGCAGCCAGGGGGAGTATCTATCGGTGAACGGTGAACGGTGAACGGTGAACGGTGAACGGTGAATCTCGAATCCCCAACCCCCAACTCCCATTCCCGAGCTGCCATGCCTGACTACTTCGTCCACGAATCCTCGTACGTCGACGACGGCGCGACCATCGGCGCCGGTACCCGGATCTGGCATTTCTCCCACGTCATGCCTGGCGCCGTCATCGGTGCCGGGTGCAACCTGGGCCAGAATGTCGTGGTCATGCCGGGCACCCGGATCGGGAACAACGTCAAGATTCAGAACAACGTGTCGGTCTATGAAGGCGTCGAGCTGGAGGACGACGTCTTCTGCGGTCCGAGCTGCGTCTTCACCAACGTGATGAATCCGCGCAGTCACGTGAGCCGGAAGTCGGAGTATCAGCGCACCCTGGTCAAGCGGGGCGCGTCGATCGGCGCCAACGCGACGGTCATTTGCGGCGTGACGATCGGGGAATACGCATTTGTGGGAGCGGGGGCGGTGGTTCGAGAGGACGTCCTTCCGTACGCCTTGATGGTCGGGGTTCCGGCTCGGCGGGTCGGCTGGAGCTGCCGCTGCGGAATCAGGCTCGAGCTGGAAAACGGTTCGGCGGTATGCCGTGGATGCGGCTCCCGGTATCGCGAAGACGAGGGTCGCTTGCGGGCGATTGACCCGGCGGGGTGATGCCAGTTAAGTTGCTATCCTGTATTGACTTGCAACGCCGATCAATCTCCGAGGTGCCACCGGTGGACGTTCCGCTGCTCGACCTTCGTGCCCAGCACTCCGCTATCCGGGACGCGGTAATGGCGGCCGTGGCTTCGGTGATCGACCGGCAGCAATTCATCATGGGGCCCGAGATCGAGCAGCTGGAAGCCAAAATCGCGGGCCTCTCGCGGGTCAAGCACGCCATCGGATGCGCCAGCGGCACCGACGCGATTCTCCTTCCCCTGAAAGCGCTCGATCTCCACCCCGGCGACGAAGTCATCGTCCCCGCCTTCACTTTCTTCGCCACGGCGGGAACGGTTCACAACACCGGGGGCACGCCGGTGTTCGTGGACATCGATCCCGGCACGTTCAACATCGTGCCCGAGGCCATCGAGGCGGCCATCACGCCGCGCACTCGCGCCATCATCGTGGTCCATCTCTTCGGGCAGATGGCCGCGATGGAGCGAGTGCTCGCCCTCGCCGCCGCCCGGGGCATCCCCGTCATCGAGGACGCGGCGCAGGCGATCGGCGCCCGGCGTCAAATGGGTGGGATCTCCCGGATGGCCGGCGAGACCGGCTGGGCGGGCACGCTCTCGTTTTTCCCGAGCAAGAATCTGGGCGGGTGGGGTGACGGCGGCATGATCCTGACGCAGGATGATGCGCTGGCGGAGCGGCTGCGGCGGCTGCGGCTGCACGGTGGGACCAAGACGTATTACCATGACGAGGTGGGCACCAACAGCCGGCTCGACACCCTGCAGGCGGCCGTGCTCCTCGCCAAACTGCCGTTCCTGGCGGGTTGGAGCGCCGCCCGGAGGGAAAAGGCGGCGGCGTATTCCGAGCGCTTTCGGGAGGTGAGTGCGGTCACGCCGCCGGTCGTCGATCCCGCCAACGAGCATATTTTTCACCAGTACACGCTTCGGGTTCCTCGCCGGGATCAGCTGCTGGAGCATCTCAAGCGCTGCGGCATCGGTTGTGCGGTGTACTACCCGCTTGCGCTGCATCTGCAGCCCTGCTTCGCGCACCTGGGGTACCGGCCGGGGAGTCTGCCGGTTACCGAGTCGGCCATGGCCGAGGTGATCTCGCTTCCGGTCTACCCGGAGCTCACCGGCGCGCAGCTGGAGGCGGTGGTGGATGCGGTCCGCAGCTTTTACAACTGACCACCAAACAGAGAAGACTGAAGGCTCCAGGCTCACGACTGTGAAGGATGCAACCATGTCTGTGGCGGAAGACCTCATCAAGAAGGCGGAATCGCGCGACATCCTCTTCGGTATCATCGGGCTGGGCTATGTCGGCCTCCCGCTTGCCGTGGAGCTGGCGCATGCGGGGTATCGCGTGCTGGGGCTCGACATCAGCCAGCGCGTGGTCGACGGTCTCAACAACGGGCGCTCTCACGTCAAGGACGTGCCGGACGCCCAGCTGAAGGAGATCCTCGCCTCCGGCCGTTTCACCGCCACGACCGACGGAAGCGCGCTGCGCGCGGCGGACGCCATTTCGATCTGCGTGCCGACACCGCTCTCGAAGTTCAAGGATCCCGACGTCAGCTATATCGTCGCCGCCACCGAGACCATCAAGAAGGTCCTCCGATCGGGCCAGGCGATCATTCTCGAGAGCACGACCTACCCGGGGACGACACGGGAGATCATGCTCCCCGCGCTCGAGTCCACCGGGCTCAAAGTGGGAAAGGATTTCTTTCTCGCCTTCAGTCCCGAGCGGGTCGATCCGGGGAACCCCGTCTATCAGACCAAGAACACGCCGAAAGTGGTGGGCGGCATCACCGAGGATTGCCGGCGCGTGGTGTGCGCGCTCTACCAGGCCGCCATCGATTCCCTGGTGCCGGTGTCGACGACCGAGGCGGCCGAGCTGGTCAAGCTTCTGGAGAACACCTTCCGGAGCGTGAACATCGGACTCGTCAACGAAATGGCGATCGTCTGCGACAAGCTGGGGGTCGACGTGTGGGAGGTGATCGATGCCGCCGCCACCAAGCCGTTCGGCTACATGAAATTCACTCCGGGTCCCGGCCTCGGCGGCCACTGCATCCCGATCGATCCGCATTATCTCGCCTGGAAGATGCGGGGACTCAATTACAAGACGCGGTTCATCGACCTCGCCGGGGAGCTCAACACCGAAATGCCGGTGTTCTGGGTCCGCAAGGTGGGCGACGCGCTGAACGAGCTGGGCAAGGCGGTCCGCGGGTCCTCGATCCTCATCGTCGGGGTGGCGTACAAGAAGGACATCGAGGATCTCCGTGAGAGCCCCGCGCTGGATATCATCCGGCTGCTGGAGCAGCAGGGAGCCAAGGTCGGCTACCACGATCCATACGTTCCTTCGTTCGAGGAAGACGGCCACGGCTTCTCCTCGCTCCCGCTCACGAAGGAAACGGTCGCCGGGGCCGATTGCGTGATGATCGTGACCGATCACTCGGCGCTCGACTACGACCTGATCCGCGCCAACGCGCGAGCCATAGTGGATACCCGGAACGCCCTGCGCAGGGCGCTCCCCCGATGAGGGTAGCGGTGATCGGGACCGGCTACGTCGGGCTGGTCGCGGGGGCCTGTCTCGCCGAAACCGGCAACGACATCGTCTGCGCCGACGTCGACGCGCGGAAGATCGCGCGGCTTTCGGCGGGCGACATGCCGATCTACGAGCCCGGCCTCGAGTCGATGGTGCGCCGCAATCAGGAAGAAGGGCGGCTGCGATTCACCACCGATGTCGGTGCGGCGGTCGAGCACGGTCAGGTGGTCTTCGTGGCGGTCGGGACACCGCCGGGCGAGGATGGGTCCGCCGACCTGCAGCACGTGCTCTCCGTCGCGCGCACCATCGGCCAGCACATGAACGACTGCAAGGTGGTGGTCACCAAGTCGACCGTCCCGGTCGGGACCGCGGAAAAGGTGCGCGCCGCGATTCGCGCGGAGACGCGTTCGACGTTTCATGTCTGCTCGAATCCCGAATTCCTCAAGGAAGGCGCCGCGATCGACGATTTCATGAAGCCCGACCGTGTCGTGCTGGGGGTGGACAGCGACGATGCGCGGGATGTCATGGCCGAGTTGTATGCCCCCTTCGTGCGCACGGGAAATCCCGTCCTGTTCATGGACATTCCCTCGGCGGAAGTCACCAAGTACGCCGCGAACGCGATGCTGGCGACCCGGATCTCCTTCATGAATCAGGTCGCCGATCTCTGCGAGCGGGTCGGGGCGGACGTCGCCATGGTCCGCCGCGGCATCGGCAGCGACCATCGCATCGGCCCGGCCTTCCTCTTTCCGGGCCCCGGATACGGCGGTTCCTGTTTCCCGAAGGACGTCAAGGCGCTGATCCGCACCGCGCATGACATGGGGATGGAGCCGTCGCTCCTCGAGGCGGTCGAGGCGGTCAACGAGCGGCAGAAGCGGGTGCTCTTCGGCAAGCTCTCGGAGCGACTGGGGCGAAGCCTGCGCGGCTGCCAGGTGGCCGTCTGGGGGCTTTCGTTCAAGGCGGAAACCGACGACATGCGGGAAAGCCCCGCGCTGCCGCTGATCGACGGGATCCTGGAGGCCGGCGGCAGCGTGCGTGCGCACGACCCGAAGGCGATGGAGGTGGCCCGCGAGCTCTACGGCGAGCGGCTCTATTACGCGCGCGATCCCTATGACGCGCTCGCGGGCGCCGAAGCCCTCGTCATCGTGACGGAATGGCTGGTCTACCGCACTCCCGATTTCAACCGGATGCGCCTGTTGCTCAAGACCCCGCTGGTCCTGGACGGGCGGAATCTCTACGATCCCGACCGGATGCAGCGTCTCGGCTTCGAATACCACGGAATCGGCCGGCGCCGGTCATGAGGCTCCTGGTGACCGGGGCGGCCGGATTCCTCGGCTCTCACCTCGTCGACCGGCTGCTCGCCGAGCAGCACGAAGTGCTGGGGCTGGACAATTTCATCACCGGTCGTGCCGAGAACATCGCGCACCTCGGGGCGGAGCGTCGCTTCCGGTTCGCGGAACAGGACGTGTCCCAGCCCTTCGACGTGCCCGGCACGCTGGACGGCGTCTTCCACCTCGCGTCGCCGGCGAGTCCTCCCGATTACCAGCGGTGGCCGATCGAGACGCTGATGGTGGGCAGCTACGCGACCCATCGCTGTCTCTCGCTCGCGCAGGAAAAGGGCGCGCGGTTCTTCCTGGCATCCACCTCGGAGGTGTACGGCGATCCGCTGGTGCACCCGCAGCCGGAGAGTTACTGGGGCAACGTCAACTCGGTGGGCCCGCGCGCGATGTACGACGAGGCGAAGCGGTTTGCCGAGGCGATCACCTCCTCCTTCCGTCGCACGTACGGCACCGACACCCGCATCGTCCGGATCTTCAATACCTACGGTCCCCGGATGCGGCCCGAGGACGGCCGCGTCGTGTCGAATTTCGTGGTGCAGGCCCTGCGCGGGCACCCGATCACCATCTACGGCGACGGCGGTCAGAGCCGCTCGTTTTGCTACGTCTCCGACCTGGTGGATGGGATCTACCGGTTGTTCCTGAGCGACCGGAGCGATCCGACCAATCTCGGGAACCCGAATGAGTTCACCGTGGCCGAGCTGGCCGAGTTGATCAAGGAAATGACCGGGAGCCGCGCGCCGATCGTGCGGCGGCCTCTCCCCCAGGATGATCCGAAGGTGCGTCAGCCCGATATCACCCACGCCCGGGCCGCCCTGGGCTGGGAGCCGAAGGTCTCCCTCCGCGACGGATTGGTCCGAACCATCGAGTACTTCCGCACAATCGTCCCAAGCTGAGTCCGGCATTATCTTTAGCGGCTTAACGAGGGACGGACGGAATGCAGGTAAGCGCCGATCATTTGCTCGCCCAGGCTCGCGAGCGCTTCGCCGTACAGGACTACTACGGGGCCGTGCATCTCCTGGATGAGATTCTCGCTTCCGGGAGGAGCTTCGCGGACGCGCATCATCTGCTCGGGCTCTCGCTTGCGCTGCTTGGTCACAAGGAGCGGGCGCTGGCCGAGTTCGAGCGGGCCCTGGCGCTCAACCCGCGGTACATCGAAGCCAACATCCATCGCGGCATTCTCCTCAGCGAGCTGGGCCGCGCGGAGGAGGCGGAAGAGGCGTTCCGGGCCGCATCCGACCACGGCGCCGGCTCCGTGGGAGGCTTTTCTCGTCCGGTGTCCGCACGGCTCGCCAATCTGCACGCCGAGCTCGGCGAGGCCTACGCCGAGGCGGGTGCATTGAACGACGCGATCGAGGAGCTCCGGCGGGCGGTGGCGCTTGGACCGACCTTCCACGATTTGCGGTACCGGTTGGCGCGCCTCCTGCTCGAAGCCAGCAGGCCCCTGGAGGCGCGCGAAGAGCTCGAAAGGATTCTGGTCGACCACGCCGATTTCATGGACGCGCAGGCGTCGCTCGGCCTGGCCCATTATCTCGCCGGCGACGCGACGGCGGCGGCAGAAATCTGGGGACGGTGCCGGGCGCGACGCCCGAAAAACGTCCGCATCGAGGCCTATCTCGCGATGGCCAAGCGGCTCCCGTCGTGACGCGAGGGGGACTCCTCCTCGCGCTGTTGCTCGCCGGCTGTGCCAGAGCCGCGGCGGATCACGAGCGGCTGGGGGACCGGGCGTACCAGGAAGGCCGCTACTCCCAGGCGATGGCCGAGTACCGCGCCGCGCAGAAGAGCGGCGGACGGGCGAGGATCTGGGCCAAGCTGGGCACCGCGGCGCTGCACGAGCGCGATCTCGGCGCCGCCGTCGAGGCGTTTACCCAGCTCGAGGCCGCCGATCACTCCCGGAGCGCGGAGGCCGCCGTCGGCCTGGAACGAGCGGCCCGTCTGGCGGAGCGCGCCGGCGATGTCGAGATGGTGAACCTGGCCGCGGCCGTCCGCTCGCTCCGGATCGCGGCGCCGGGCCGCCCGCTGGGCCGCTTCGCCATGGCGCCGAGCAGCGGATTACCGGCCATGGAAGCGCTCGGGCTGCTCCCCGGGGCCCTCGCATCGGCGACCGATGGACGGGCGGTTGATTCGCTGTTGGTCGCCGTCGGCGCGGCCCAGCGGGTGACGACCGATTGCGAGGGAGCGTCGAAAACCCTGAAGACGGTGCTGCGGCGGACCCGCGATAACGCACTCAGGAAGACCGCGGCCCAGAGCATGAGCGTCTGCGCGGTCCGGCTCGGCCTCGACGCGCTGGCGGGCCAGCAGCCCGAAGCGGCGGAACGCTGGTTCGAGGAGGCGGTGACCGCGGCGGGCGCGTCTCCCTGGGGATGGCGCGCATCGGTAGGTCTGGGAGACGCCCGGCTGGGGCAGGGAGACGTGCTCGGGGCGGCGCTGGCCTACCAGAGCGTCATTTCCGCCGCCGGCGCTCCCGATTCACTGGTCAAGATGGCCACGGAAAAGCTCAATGCGCTGGGCGGTGCCTCGCCCGCGGCGACGGAAGGTCGGGTTCGATGATCGGGTCCCGGGTGATGCTCCTTGCCGCGATGGCGGTCCTTGCCGGATGTGGCCGCAAGCGGCCGGTCACGGCGCCTCCTCCCGTGGCGGTGGATTCGGTCTGGAGCCGCGCCGAAGCGGCGTTCCATCGGAGTGACTGGTCGGAGGCCCAGAAGCAGCTCGACCTGGTCGCACCGCTTCTGCCCTCCGCCGAGCCGCGCTATCTGAAGCTCCACTTTTATCTGGCGGAGATCCAGTTCGCGCAGGGGAATCCACTGCAGGCGGTGCGCGAGTTCCGCCGCGTGGCCGACGAGCGCCCCGATGATCCTCTCGCGCCGGATGCCCTGGTCCGCGCCGGAGACGCCTACGCCGACCTCTGGCGCCGTGCCGAGCTCGACCCGACCTACGGAGAGACCGCCAAAACCGTGTATCAGGAAGTCCTGACCCGGTACGACGGCACGCCGGCCGCGGCGCGAGCGAGGCTCCGGCTGAACGAGCTGGCGGAAAAATTCGCGGCGAAGGAGTACAAGAACGCGTTGTTCTATTTCAAGTACAAGGCGTATGACTCGGCGATTCTGCTCTTCCGGAGTGTCATCGCGAGCTATCCGCGCAGCGCGGTGGTCCCCCAGGCGCTGGAGCGTCTGGTCCGGACGTACCAGAAACTGAACTACCAGGAAGACATCAAGGAGACCTGCGCGTACATCGCGCAATATCATCCGTCGCCGACAGGTCCCAGGCGGTTCTGTCCCACTCCGGCCGCGGCATCGGGGGAGAAGCCGTAGGGTGCGCATCGGAGTGTTCGGTGGCTCGTTCGACCCGATCCATCATGGCCACCTCATCGCCGCCGGCGCGCTGGCGGACGCCCTGGCGCTCGACCAGGTGCGCCTCGTCGTGGCGCGCGCCCAGCCGCTCAAGCACGCCGGACACGGGGCGACGCCGGAAGACCGGGCGACCATGATCGAGCTGGCCGTGCGCGGCGACCCCCGTCTCCGGGCCGACCGCTCGGAGCTGTCGCGCGAGGGGCCTTCCTACACGGTGGACACCCTGCGCGCCCTTCAGGCGGCGGAGCCGGGCGCCGAGCTGGTGCTCCTGCTCGGGTCGGATGCGGCCATCGAGCTGCCCCGCTGGCGTGAGTCGGAGGCGATCCCGCTGCTGGCTCGGGTGGAGGTCTTTGCGCGGGAGGGCTCCGCGGAGGGGCGGCCGGCGGTGCCGCGTGTGGACATTTCATCGACGGCCATTCGCGAGCGGGTCCGGCGCGGATGCTCGATTCGTTACTGGGTGCCGGACGCGGTGGCGGACTATATCGCCACGCACCGGCTGTATGGGGAAGAATAGGAACGCATGATCAAGACACTGGTCGAAAAGGTCTTCGGAACCCGCCAGGCGCGCGAGGTCAAGCGACTGACGCCGATGGTGGAGGAAATCCACCGTCAGGAGGAACGGCTCCGGGGCCTCGGTGAAGACGAGCTCAAGGCGCAGACGGTCCGCTTTCGCGAGCGCATCGCGGAGCGCACCGGCGCCCTGAAGGACGAGCTGGCCTCGGTCCGGCAGGCGAAGCATCACTGCGAGGATCCGGTGGAGCGGACCCAGCTGGAAGAGCGGGCCCACGGACTCGAAGGCGAGTACAAAAAGGCCCTCAAGGTCGTGCTGGACGATCTGCTTCCCGAAGCGTTTGCCACCGTCCGGGAAGCCTGCCGCCGGCTGCTCGGCACTCCGGTGATGGTCACCGGACACGAGCTGGTCTGGGACATGGTCCCCTACGACGTCCAGCTCATCGGCGGCATCGAGCTCCACCGGGGCCGCATCGCCGAAATGGCCACCGGCGAAGGGAAGACCCTCGTCGCCACGCTGCCGCTCTACCTGAATGCGCTGGCGGGGCGCGGGTCGCATCTCGTCACCGTGAACAACTACCTCGCACGGCGTGACTCCCAGTGGATGGGTCACATCTACAAGTATCTCGGCCTCACGGTCGGATGCATCGACGACACCGAGCCCTCGACCCCGGCGCGGCGGGACGCCTACAACGCCGATATCACCTACGGCACCAATAACGAGTTCGGCTTCGACTACCTGCGCGACAACATGGTGTTCTCGCTGGAGCAACGGGTCCAGCGCGAGCACGCGTACGCGATCGTCGACGAGGTGGACTCGATCCTGATCGACGAAGCCCGGACGCCCCTGATCATCAGCGGCCCGGTCGGAAACGACGGCGACGAGAAGTACACGCTGTTCAATCGTCCGGTCTCCGACCTGGTGCGCCGGCAAACGGCCGTGGTCAACCAGCTCATGGCCGAAGCCGAGCCGATGCTACCGGACGACAAGCAGAAGGAGGATGCGGCGGTCAAGCTCTTCCAGGCCCAGCTCGGGATGCCGAAGAACAAGCGGCTGCTGAAGCTGCTCAACGAAACCGGCGTCAAGCAGCTGGTCCAGCGGGCCGAGCTGAACTACATCGCCGACCGGAAGCAGCCGTCACGCCAGCAAACGATGCGCGGGCTCGAGGAGGCGCTCTACTACGTCCTCGACGAGAAGGGACACTCGGTCCACCTGACGGACAAGGGCGCGGCGGCGCTGTCACCCGACGATCCCACGCTCTTCCTGGTGCCCGACATCTCCGAGGCGGTGCACGTCATCGAGCGCGACCCGAATCTGTCGGTGCCGGACAAGCTGGCGGCCCGCCAGCAGGTCGAGGCGGAATACGCGACCAAGAGCGAGAAGCTGCACCTGATCCACAAGCTGCTGCAGGCGCACTCGCTCTACGAGAAGGACGTCGACTACCTGGTGCAGGACAACCAGGTGCTCATCGTGGACGAGTTCACCGGCCGAGTCCTGGCCGGGCGCCGCTGGGCGGACGGGCTGCACCAGGCGGTGGAGGCGAAGGAAGGGGTGCAGATCAAGGGCGAGACCCAGACCCTCGCCACGATCACCATTCAGAACTACTTCCGCATGTTCGACAAGCTCGCCGGCATGACCGGCACGGCCGAAACGGAAGAGGGGGAGTTCTACTCGATCTACGGGCTCGAAGTCGCGGTCATCCCGACCAACAAGCCGATCCGCCGGCGGGACCACACCGACCGGATCTACAAGACCCGGCGGGAAAAATACAATGCGGTGAACGACGAGATCGAGCGGCTCCACGGGCTCGGCCTGCCGATCCTGATCGGCACGACGTCGGTGGATGTCTCGGAAACGCTCTCGAAGATGCTCAAGCGGCGGGGCCTCAAGCACGAGGTCCTGAACGCGAAGTACCACGAGCGCGAGGCGGAGATCGTGGCCGGGGCGGGGCAGAAGGCGGCGATCACCATCGCCACCAACATGGCCGGCCGGGGAACCGACATCAAACTCGGGAAGGACCTCGACCTGACCACCGAGGAGGCGGGGCTCCAGATCCTCGGGACCGAGCGGCACGAGTCACGCCGGATCGACCGGCAGCTGCGCGGCCGCGCGGGACGGCAGGGCGATCCGGGGGCATCGCTCTTCTTCCTCTCGCTGGAAGACGACCTGATGCGGCTTTTCGGGTCGGACCGCATCGCGCGCTACATGGACAAGACCGGCGCGGAGGAGGGCGAGGTCATCACCGGCATGCTGGTGATGAAGGCGATCGAGTCGGCGCAAAAGCGGGTCGAGCTGCAGAACTTCCAGTCGCGGAAGCGGCTGCTCGAGTACGACGACGTGATGAACCAGCAGCGGGAGGTCGCCTATTCGCTCCGGCTCTTCGCGCTGGAGCGGGGGGAGGAGCTGAAGGCCGAGGCGCGGCTGATGATCGCCACCGGGCTCGAGCACGCGGTGCGGAAGTTCCTCGCCGAGTTCGAGCGTCCGGAAGACTGGGACCGGAAGGCGTTGATCGATGCGTTGACGATGCAGTTCCTGGTGAGTCCTGCGGCCCTCGCCGCCGCGTCGGACACCGGGGATCTGGCCGCCGCGGTCAGGGCCGCGCAGGCTGAAGGCGAGGCGGCGTTCCACCGGAAGGTGGACTACCTGCGCGAGTTCGGCCGCGGGATCGGGATTCCGGACGTGGACCAGCAGATTCTGTCGCAGGTCATGCTCTCGGTGATCGATGAGAAGTGGAAGGATCACCTGTACGATCTGGATCACCTGCGCAATGCGATCCAGTACCGCGCCTACGGCCAGAAGGACCCGCTGGTCGAGTACAAGAAGGAAGCCTACGAGATGTTCGAGGATTTGATGCGCGACATCCAGGCCACCTTCACCGAACGCTATCTCAAGATCACGGTGAGCGCCGAGCCGCCGCGCCAGCCGCCCCCGCCGCCGCCGATCCCGACGCCGCGGAGCGGCACCGACGAGCTCTTCGGTGGCGCCTCCCGGACCAGCACGGGGCCGATGGGAGGCCCGCCGCCCAAGGTGGAGACATCGCTCGGACGCCTGGGACCGTCCTCCGGCGGCGTGCCGGAAGTCGGGCGGAATGACCCCTGCCCCTGCGGGAGCGGGAAGAAGTACAAGAAGTGCCATGGGGCAGGAAGGTGAGCGGTGAGCGGTAAGCGGGGCAGGCACTTCCCGCTCACCGCTCACCGCTCACCAGCTTTTCGGCCCTTCTCGCACGATCTCGACCCTTGCCGGTAGCTCTGCCCCCCTACTCTCTGGGGATGGCCTCCCCGCCGCTCCCGACTCCCTCGACCCCCGACCTCCCGCGCGAGCGCCTCTGGTCCCAGGGGGCGGAAACATTGACCGCTTCCGAGCTATTGGCCATTCTCCTAGGGACGGGTGGGGCCGGCCGGAGCGCCCTGGAAGTGGCGACCGACCTGCTGGTTCCGGTCGAAGGCTCGGTGCGGCGGCTGGCGGCCCGGCCCGCCGGCGAGTTGCTGCAGATGCGGGGCGTCGGTCCGGCCAAGGGCGCGCGGCTCCTCGCCGCCCTCGAGCTGGGTGCGCGCCTTGCCCGGGAAACGCGCCCGGTGCTGCCTCGGATCCGCTCGCCCGAGGATGTGGTTCGGGTCGTCGGGACCAAGCTACGGGATCTTGCCGTGGAGGAGTTCCACCTGCTCGCGCTGGACAGTCAGAGCCAGGTGACGCGCGACGTCCTCATCACGCGCGGCCTGCTCAACAGCTCGCTCGTGCATCCCCGCGAGGTGTTCCGCGCCGCCATCGCGGAAGCGGCGGCCGGCATCATCCTGGTGCACAACCATCCGAGCGGGGATCCGACCCCCTCGGCGGACGACCAGGCGGTCACGCGCCAGCTAGTGGCGGCTGGCGAGCTGCTCGATCTGCCGGTCTACGACCACGTCATCGTGGCGGGAGACCGGTTCACCAGCTTTGCCACGCGAGGATTGTTGTGAACGTCACGCTGCTCGACCTGGCCCCCGAGTTCCGGGCCGCGCTGGAACGGCACGCCGAACGGCTCGATCTCGAGCTGATCGATCGCGCCCTCCGCTTCAGCGCGAGCGCCCACCGGGGCCAGAAGCGCATGAGCGGCGAGGAATTCGTCTCCCACAGCATCGCCGTCGCCACCATCCTGATCGGCCAGTTCCTCGACTCGACGTCGATTGCCGCCGCGCTCCTGCACGACGTCGTGGAGGACGCCGACGTGCGGAGCGAGGACATCGCCCAGGAGTTCGGACCCGAGGTGGCCGGGCTGGTCGAGGGTCTCACCAAGATTGCCCACCTCACCTTCCGCTCCACCGCCGAGGAGCAGGTGGAGAATTACCGGAAGCTGCTGCTGTCGATCGCCAAGGACGCGCGGGTCATCATCATCAAGCTCGCCGACCGGCTGCACAATATGCGCACGCTGGAGCATCTTCCCGCCGAAAAGCGGTCGCGGATCGCGACCGAGACGCGCGAGATCTACGCCCCGCTGGCGCACCGCTTCGGCATGGCCGGCGCCAAAGCCGAGCTGGAGGATCTGGCGTTCAAGTTCCTGGAGCCGGAGGAGTACCAGGCGCTGGCGGGCCAGGTGGCCAGCAAGCGCGTCGAGCGCGAGGAAATGATCGCGGCGCTGCAGGGGCCGCTGCTCACGGAGCTGCGCCGCGCGGGGATCGAGGATGTCGATGTGAGCGGGCGGCCGAAGCATCTCTGGTCGATCTGGCAGAAGATGCGGAAGCGGAATACGCCCTTCGAGGCCATCTACGACATGATGGCGCTGCGGGTCATCGTCCGCACCGTTCCGGACTGCTACCACGTGCTCGGCGTCATCCATCACAACTGGACGCCGCTGCAGGAGCGGTTCAAGGACTACATCGCGAATCCGAAGTCGAACGGCTACCAGTCGCTGCACACCACGATCTTCGGTCCCAACGGCCAGCTCTACGAAGTGCAGATCCGCACCCACGAGATGCATCGCACCGCGGACTACGGCATCGCGGCCCACTGGTTGTACAAAGCGCAGCAGGTGCGTCCCGACGAGCTCGATCAGCACTTCGGCTGGTTCCGCCAGCTGCTCGAGCTGCAGCAGGACACCCATACGCCCGAAGAATTCCTGGAGTTCCTGAAGGTCGATCTCTACCAGGACGAGATCTTCGTCTTCACGCCGCAGGGCGACGTGAAGCGGCTGCCCAAGGGCGCTACCGCGATCGACTTCGCGTTTCACGTGCATACCGAAGTCGGCACCCGCTGTCACGGCAGCAAGATCAACGGGAGGATCGCGCCGCTGCACCGGGAGCTCAAGAACGGCGACACGGTGGAGATCCTCACCTCGCCGCAAGCGCGGCCGAGTCGTGACTGGCTGCAGCATGTGCGCACCGGCCGGGCCCGCCACAAGATCAAGCAGTGGATCCGGCACGAGGAAGAGACCGTCTCCAGCCAGCTGGGGCGGGAGATCCTGCTGCGGGAAATGAAGCGGAGACGGCTCGGCGGGCTGGATGATCCCGCGCTGACCCGCGCCGCGGGCGCGCTGGGCATGGCCGACGCGACCGGGCTCGAGGCGGCAGTGGGCCGCGGCGACCTCCCGATCGGCCAGGTGATGCGGTCGCTCTTTCCGGATCTGCCCGATGACGAGCTGGCGGAGACGAAGCCGACTGTGTTCGGGCGGATGCTCAACCGGATCCGGCTGGGCCGGGGCATCAAGATTCAGGGCGTCGACGGATTGCTGGTCCGGTATGCCCAGTGCTGCCAGCCGGTGCCCGGCGATTCCGTGGTCGGCTACGTCACGCAGGGCAGGGGAATCTCCATTCATCGCGCCGACTGTCCCAACCTGCTCACCCTGTCGGCCGGCGATCGCCGTGTCGAAATCGACTGGCAGGAGCAGGAGGGCGAGTCGTTCTCGGTCCGGCTCGTCGTCAATGCCGAGGACCGCCGCGGACTCTACGCCGACATCCTCCAGGCCATCAGCGCCACGGGCACGAACATCCGGGGAGCCGACCTCCACACCAAGGACGGAGGCGCGTTCGGCACGGTATTCGTGGAAGTCGACAACCTGCCCCACCTCGCCAAGGTGCTCAAGGCGGTGCGTCGCGTCAAAGGAGTCAGCTCGGTCGATCGCAGGGAGGCGGCCGGGTAAGCCGGTCCCCTACACTCCGTACCCTGGGCGCATTAGCTTTTTCTAACCCTTGGTACGGAGCAGTGCCATGTCTACGGACCGGAAGTCTCCCGATTTTTCCGACGTGCAGTCCGGCTCCTCTTCCACCGCACCGCGAGGTCCCGGCGCTTCGTCGCGCACCTACACCGTCGTCGCCGGCGACAGCCTCTCCAAGATCGCCAAGCGCGTCTACGGCGACCCGCAGAAGTGGCATGCCATCTACGAAGCGAACCGCCATGTCATCAAGAATCCCGATCTCATCTATCCCGGGCAGGTCTTCACGCTGCCCGAGGCGTGAGTCTTTTCATGGAGAAACCGCTCATGCGAGGACCACATAACTCCCGACTCGCCCTGGCGGCGGGCGTGATCATTCTGTCTGGTGGGTGCGGCAAGAAGGAAGAACCGGCCGTCGTTCCGCCGCCGCCTGCCGCGGTGGTCGCGTTCCGGGTCACCAGTGTGGATGTGGGCAAGGGCATCACCGCGGACAAGATGGTCGCCAACGCGACCGGCGATTTTTCGCCGCGTGATACGGTCTACGTGTCCGTCGCGACGGAGGGGACTTCCGCCGGTGCCGCGGTGAAGGCCAAGTGGACGTTCGAGGATGGGCAAGTGGTGGACGAGACGACCCAGACCATCGCTCCCACCGGGCCGGCGCGCACCGAATTCCACATCTTCAAACCTTCGGGATGGCCGGCAGGCAAGTACAAGGTGGAGATCACGGTGGACGGCGCGCTGGCCGGATCCAAGGAGTTCGAGGTGAAGCGTGGTTAGGCCGTCTGCATGAATTTGTGGCTGCTGAAGTCCGAGCCCGGCACGTACTCCTTTTCCGATCTGGTTCGGGAGGGGAGTGCGCGCTGGGACGGCGTCTCCGCCCCTGCGGCCCTCACTCACCTCCGCGCGATGCGGCCGGGCGATCAGGCATTGATCTATCACACGGGGGACGAGCGGGCGATCGTCGGTATCGCCAAGGTGACCAGCGATCCCTATCCCGATCCCAAGCTCCTCGATCCCAAGCGCGTGGTGATCGACCTCGCCCCGGTGCGCGCGCTCTCCCAGTCGATTCCCCTCGCGAGCGTCAAGGCGGACAAGCGGTTTGCCGATTTTGGCCTGGTGCGCATCTCGCGCCTCTCGGTCATGCCGGTGACGCGGGCCCAGTGGGACGCGCTGCTCAAGCTGAAAAGCTGAGCCGGGCTACCGAACGAATCCCGAAAACACCATATTCCGGCATCAACATACTTGGCGCACCCCCGCGCCAAGGGTGGGGCATGACTGAATGCCCTCCATCCCGGCCCGGTTACCCATGAGCGACATCGACCGCAGAAACCTCCAAGCGCTCTTCCTGAACTGGAAACAGGCCCGTGCGCCCGACCTGACAGAAAGTGCGGCGTTTGAGCGATTTGCCATCGAGCAAATCTTGAAAGACGCCGACCTCTCCGATGAGGACACTGACTCTGGTCACTTCGGTGGCGAGGACGATGGCGGAGTAGACGGAATGTATTTCTTCGTCAATCGGGTACTCGTTGATGAGGATACCGAAGTACCGGATCCCGCGCTGTCTGCTGATCTGTGCATTGTCCAGGCGAAGCACGACAAGAGCTTCTCCGAAACTGTCGTGGACAAGATGCACACCTTCACGCGTGATCTTCTTGAATTTGAGAAGCCTGTCGAGGATCTGACGTACCTAAACTCTTTGGCAAGGGACTGTATCGACCGCTTTCGCAAGGCATATCTACAGATTCTCGGGTCGCCCCATGCGCTCAGCGTAAGGTTCCACTACGCCATTGACGGGGAGGCAACCCCGGGCTCGAAGGTGGTGGCGCGATCCGAGAATCTCAAAAGGCACGTGAGGGATGTCCTGTCTGCTGCGGATGTCGCCGTCGAGTTCTGGGAATGCAAGCGACTCCTAAAGTCTGCTCGTATGACTCCTACGCGACAATTCACGCTTGAGACCACCCAGCATTTTAGCACTCATGACGCGAAAGCGTCCGTATGTCTGGTGCGACTAAAAGACTTGGCTACCTTCTTAACTGATGAAAACGGCGGCGAGCGACGGACTATTCTCGAACCCAACGTTCGGGGCTATCAAGGGCTCAACAATCGGGTCAATAAGAGCATCCGCGCGACCTTAGATAGCGCAGACGCCCGCGAGTTTTGGTGGTTTAACAACGGGATCACGATTCTTGCGACGGACCATCATTTCTCTGGCCCGAACCTCGTCGTCACGAAGCCACAGATTGTCAACGGACTCCAGACATCGAAGGAAATCTTCGCGTACCTGCGAGATATGGAGCGCGATGACAAGCGAAACGTCTTGATCCGCGTTGTGGTTCCTCCGGATGAGCAGACCAGGAATAGCATCACTCGCGCTACCAATTTTCAGACGCAAGTCTCCGAGGCGTCCCTTCACGCAACCGATCCGCTGCACTTTGATATCGAAGAGATTCTGAAACTACACGGATTGTTCTATGATCGCCGAAAGGGGGAGCAGCGCGAGGCACGCAGGCCGATTTCACGGATTGTCAGTATTCCGACCTTGGCGAAGGCTGTGATCGCCATCTTACTCCAGCGACCAAACGACGCCCGCGCAAGGCCGGGAAACCTATTGAAGGATGACGCTACATACAATCAGATCTTCAACGACACATACAGTCGAGACGTGTATGTGGCCTGTATCCAAATAGATCGAAGGGTACAGGAATACGTAAAGGGTTTGGGTGAACCCTTAGACGTGCGAAGAAACTTGCAATACTACGCCACGATGGCCACGGCGTGTCTGTTGGCCCAGAAGGCAAGGGTGAGCGTTGCGGATATCGCCGCCCTCTTACCGCGTATTCATCAGGGTATTCCAGAGAACCTTCTTTCAAAAGCATGGAAACTGGCACACTCGATCTATACCGATTTAGGGGCAACAGATAGGGTCTCTAAAGGCCCTGACCTAACCGAGAGGCTACAGAAGAAACTTGACCAACAATTACGCGCGAAAGAACCTAGCCTTTTTCCTTCTTCCGCTTCGTCGGAATCTCCGACTTCGGCACATGAATAACGCGCCGTGTCAGGTCGCGCATCTTCTCGAAGGGGGATTTCTCCCCCTCCGCTTGCGGGCGCTCGTCTCCCTTCGGAGCCGTGTCCGGGCGTTTGGGATTGGTCATGTGTTTCCTTTTCGTCGTGTTGGGCCTCGCCTCAAATGCGGCTTCGAGAGAGCGTCACGTCGTAGCTGGGGTGAGGTCTGCCCCGATCAATTCGCGATAGGTCAGCCGCTTGCCCAACAGGGAATCTATCACGGCGACGAAGCGATCCCCATCGCTCGCCCGCCGATTGTTGAACCGGAACACCTGCTCACTCAGGTAGCGCGGGACGTGGAAGGGGTCCACGCTCACATAGGTCCCGCGAATGGTCCGCTTCAAGAGCGACCAGAAGTTTTCGATGCCATTGGTGTGGACATGGCCCCGGACATACTCGCGAGCGTGGTTGACGGATTCGCGGACATAGCGGCGCTCGATGACCGCAAGCGCCTTGTCCGAGTCGCTGTAGACCTTGGATCCCGCCTTGACCATGCCCGACACACGGCTCAGGATCGCATCCGGGCCATGGTCGTTGACCACGGTGGTGCGGACCCGGCTGACGCCGTTCTTGCCCTTGGGACGCTCCAAGGCACCAAAGACAGGGCTCTTGCTCTGGTAGTGGCTCCCTCGCGCGTCGCCCGGCACCAGCCGACGCCGCTTCGACAGGTGCATGTTCTTGAATTTCCCGCCCAAGAACGATTCATCAATCTCGACTTCGCCGCTCAGGGGGTCGCCGCCAGCGTATTCCATCGCGGCGCGGATGCGCCCGAGCATGAACCACGCGGTTTTCTGCGTGACGTGGAGCGCCCGGCCGACTTCGTAGGAGCTGACGCCGTTCTTGCTATTGGCGAGCATCCAGAGCGCCGGGAGCCACTTGTCGAGCCCAAGCGGGGAATCTTCGAAGATCGTCCCGACCTTGATGCTGAACTGCTTCCGGCACGCCTTGGCTCTGCACTTCCAAATGCGGCGAGTCGCCAGAAAGCCGGGATCGTCGGCCCCACAATGCGGGCACTTCACGCCATCGGGCCAGCGGAGTTCCGCCAGGAACCGGATGGCGTTGTCGGGGTCCGAGAAGTAGACACAGGCATCAGCCAGCGAGACGGGAGTGCGTTGGGATTTGAGCATGATGTAAGATACTACACACACCTTGGTGTGTCAAGTGCCTCACCAATTGGGGGCGGTTTATGACGGTGGAGAAGCGGATTCGCATCGGGATCGGGGATATCAAGGCTGTCTCGCTGGAGTGTAGCTCCTGCCATGCGCGGCTCACGATCACACCTCGGTCGGCATACGCCCCAACCCAAGAGTGTCCGGGCTGCCACAAGCTTTGGCAGGCAAGTTCCGACGATCCGCGCTACCGCCTCATTCGATTCATCGGCGCGGTGCAGGAACTACCGAGCCCAGCCGAAGGGTTTTCCGTCGCTATTGAAATCAACGACTTGGGGGAGCCTGCCAAATGACGCTGGTGCGCCAAGTATGTTATAGCCCATATTCCCCCCATGACAGCATTTGAAGTGGTCGCGCCGTTCTCCCCGGCGGGTGACCAGCCGCGAGCCATCGATCAGCTGATCACCGGTCTGGAGAGCGGGACGCGGTATCAGACGCTGCTGGGAGTCACCGGCTCCGGCAAGACCATGACGCTGGCGAACGTGGTGGCGCGCTTCGGCCGTCCCACGCTCGTCCTTTCCCACAACAAGACACTCGCGGCCCAGCTCTACGGCGAGCTCAAGCAGTTTCTCCCCCGGAACGCCGTCGAGTACTTCGTTTCCTACTACGACTACTACCAGCCCGAGGCCTACGTTCCCTCGACCGACGTCTACATCGAGAAGGATGCCTCGATCAACGAGGACATCGAGGCGCTCCGGCTCCGCGCCACGTCGAGCCTGATGGAGCGCGACGACGTGGTGATCGTCGCGACCGTCAGCGCGATCTACGGTCTCGGCGATCCGGCCACGTACCGCAGCATGATGTTCACGCTGCGGAGCGGCGAGGTGAAGGCCCGGGACGCGATTCTCCAGGATCTGGTCGCGATCCAGTACATGCGCAACGACGTCTCCTTCGAGCCGGGCACCTTCCGGGTCCGGGGCGACACGGTGGAGATCTATCCCGCCTACGAAGAGCAGGCGGTCCGGGTCGAGCTGTGGGGCGATCAGATCGAGCGCATCTCCAAGATCGAGCCGCTCACCGGCAACACGATCGCGCTCCTCGAGCAGTGCGCCATTTACCCGGCCAAGCATTTCGTCACCGAACGGCCGGCCATCGAGCGCGCGGTCCGGCTGGTGCGCGACGAGCTCGCCGAGCGGCTGACCGCCCTCAAGACCGCCGGCAAGCTGCTCGAGGCGCAGCGGCTCGAGGGCCGCACCAACTTCGACATCGAAATGCTGCTCGAAATCGGCACCTGCCCCGGTATCGAGAACTATTCGCGGCACCTGACCGGTCGTGCCGCCGGGGAGCGCCCGGCCTGCCTCTTCGACTATTTCCCGGCCGAGTTCCTGGTCGTCGTCGACGAATCGCACGTGTCACTCCCGCAGATCGGCGGAATGTTCAACGGCGACCGGGCGCGGAAAACGACACTGGTCGACTACGGATTCCGGCTCCCGTCCGCGCTCGACAACCGGCCGCTCCATTTCGACGAATTCATGGGACTGGTCCCGCGGATGATCGCCGTCTCCGCGACCCCGGGCGAATTCGAGCTCGGGCTCTCCAAGGGGCACGTCGTCGAGCAGATCATCCGGCCGACCTTCCTGGTGGACCCGGAGGTCAAGGTGCGGCCGGTCAAGGGTCAGGTCGACGATCTGCTGCACGAGATCCGGCTGCGGGAACAGCGACGGGAGCGGGTGCTGGTGACGACGCTCACCAAGCGGATGTCCGAGGATCTGACCGACTACCTCCAGCAACAGGGCGTGCGAGTCCGCTACCTCCACTCGGACATCGACGCCATCGAGCGGGTCGAGATTCTCCGCGGCCTCCGCCTGGGCGAGTTCGACGTGCTGGTCGGCATCAACCTGCTGCGGGAGGGGCTGGACCTCCCGGAGGTTTCCCTGGTGGCGATTCTCGACGCCGACCAGGAGGGTTTCCTCCGCTCCGACCGTTCCCTCATCCAAACCGTCGGGCGGGCCGCGCGAAACCTTCACGGAGTGGCCGTGCTGTACGCCGACCGGATGACCGGATCGATGGAACGCGCACTCGCGGAAATGGACCGGCGGCGTGCGATCCAGCAGGCGTACAACCTGGAGCATGGGACGACACCGGTGTCGATCGTGAAGTCGCATGATCAGGTGCGCTTGTCGACGCACGTCGCGGATGCCCGGAGCGCGGGCGCCGCGGCCGCGTCGGCCGCCCGCCGCACCCCCGCGCGTCCCGACCTCCACGACCCGAAGCAGCGCGCCGCGGCCATCGTCGCACTCGAAAAGCAGATGCGGCAGGCGGCGTCGAACCTCGAGTTCGAAATGGCCGCGATGCTCCGCGATCAGCTCAACGAGCTGCGGGCTCTCGACGCGCCGGAAGTTCGGCGCGGAACCGGCGGGGGATTTTCGCGGCGGCGCGCGTGACCGCCCTGCTCGACGAAGACGCGCTCGGCAGTATGGCCGGAGAGCTGGGGCAGGGGCTGCTGCCCGGGGCGGTCGTCTGGCTGGAGGGCGAAATGGGCGCGGGCAAAACCACCTTTGCCCGTTCGCTGGTGCGGGCGCTCGGCGTCACCGGGCCGACCCAAAGCCCCAGCTATGCGCTGGTGCACCACTACGACGGGCGTCGCGGGCCGGTGTATCATGTCGACTGCTACCGCCTCCGGTCGCCCGACGAAGCCCGCGACCTCGACTGGGAGACACTGCTGACCGGCGACGCGCTGCTGATCGAGTGGCCCGAGCGCGCCGGATCCTGGGCGCCACGGCCCACCCACCGGATCCGGCTCGCCCACACCCCTAACCCGGCGCTCCGCCGCCTGGAGCTGGCGTGATCGCGCTCGCGCTGGACACCACCACCGACCGGCTGAGCGTGGCCCTCGCGCGCCCGGGCATGGCGGTGCTCGAGCGAACGCTCGCGGGCGCTCGGCAGCACGCGGCGGCGCTGCTCCCGCTGATCGCTGGGCTCCTGGACGAAGCCGGCATCTCCCTCGCCGAGGTCGGGCAGGTGGCGATCGCCGACGGACCGGGGGGCTTCACCGGGCTCCGTGTCGGGGCGGCGCTGGTCAAGGCGCTCACCCGGAGCGCCCCGGGCGGGCTGGCCGTCTCGACCGCCTCGACGCTGATGGTGCGGGCGGCGGGAGTGGCACCGCCCGGCGGGGCCCGCGTCCTCGTCGTGACGTCGGCGCTCCGCGGCGAGCTGTACGCCGCATCGTACCAGGTTGCGCTGCCGGCGAGCATCGACACCACCATGGAGCCGCGGCTCGCAACGGTGGAGTCGTTGCATCACGAGGCGCCGGATCTTCTCATTGCCGATGCGCCCGAAAAGCTGGTCGACCGGCTCGCCGACCAGTTCGCCGTACCACTGGTTCGAGGGAGTGCGAGTCTGCCACGCGCCTCGGCGCTGATTTCACTCATCGGTGTGCCGGGCGGCGCCGCTCCTATTGCCCGGCTCGATGACTGGGAGCCGGCGTATGGCCGACCCGCCGAGGCGCAAGCACGATGGGAGGCGGCGCATGGACGCGCGTTATCGGATCCGGCGGGCCACCGGCGCTGACGCCCCCGCGCTCGCCGACATCGAGCGCCGGTGCTTTACCGACCCGTGGAGCTCTGCCGGAATTCGGGAAACGATGCAGTATGAAACGGCCGTCACACTTGTCGTGGAAATGGGCGACGTCACGAGTGGGTACCTGATGGCCAGAATCTCTGGCGAGGAGGGGGAAATCCTGAATCTTGCCGTTCTTCCCGAACATCGTCGGCGAGGAATTGCGCGTGAACTCCTCGAGCAGGGTCTTGCAGCGCTCGCCAACGCGGGGGTACGGGAAGCGTACCTCGAGGTTCGAGAATCGAACCAGGCGGCCATCACGTTGTACGGCGCGAAAGGATTCAGGACGGTAGGGATAAGACCACATTATTATCGGAGCCCGCTGGAAGACGCGCTGGTTCTGCGGGCGCCGATTCGTTCCCTGCGCGATTAAGCGCTTCTGCGCGTATCTTTGGTTGACCGAATGACTTACGCGCAGCATAACATCCAAGGGTTCCGCCATCCGGCACCCCGAATTCCCCGTGTGAGGAGGACACCATGGCCCGCAGTCTCAATCGAGTTCAGCTGATCGGCAATCTGGGCGCCGATCCCGAAGTCCGAAGCACGTCCAACGGCGGCCGCGTGGCCAACCTCTCGCTTGCCACCAGTCGCCAGTGGAAAGGGGCATCGGGAGACAAGCAGGAAAAGACCGAGTGGCACCGTGTCGTAATCTGGAACAACAAGGGCTCGAATCTTGCTGACATTGCGGAGCGCTACTGTAAAAAGGGCGACAAGATCTACGTCGAAGGCAGCATCGAGTATCGGAGCTGGCAGGACAAAGACGGCCAGACCCGCTACACGACGGAAATCAATGCCCGCGAGTTGATTCTCTTGTCCGGCAAGGGCGATGGTGGTGAGTCGTATTCCGCGCCGAAAGCCGCGGGAGCGGCCGCAGCCGCCAAATCCGGTGCCAAGGACGAGTCGTTCTCCGACTTTCCGGAGGCTCTCGATGCCGAGGATGACGATCTCCCGTTCTAGTCTGTCGCTGCTGTGCGCGCTGGGGTTTGCCGCCCCGGTTCTTGCTCAGGGCGGCAGCCCCACGACTCACACGGTCAAGAAGGGCGACACCCTCTGGGATATCGCCCGGACTTATCTCGGCGATCCGTTCCTCTGGCCCCAGATTTACCGGATGAACACCGACGTCGTCGAGGATCCGCACTGGATTTATCCGGGTGAGGTGCTCCGGCTCGATGCCGCTCCGGGACAGCCTGCGGTCCCCACGACCGACACACCGCCACCGGCGCAGCCGGAGGTGGTCGGCGAGACGCCGGCGACGGATACCACCGGCGACGGCCTCGATTTGTTCCGGCGCCGCCGCATCACCAACGTCCAGGAAGCCTTCAAGCTCTATCGCTCGGTGAAATACCATCCGCTCCGCGCCGGCGAGTTCTATTCGGCCGGGTTCCTCTCCGAGGGCGATACGCTCCCGTTCGGGCGGTTGCTCGGCCCGGTGACGCCGGAGCAAATCGAAAGCGGACGCACCCGCGCGGCGGTCCAGATCCACACCGTGGTCGGGGTGACCGCCCCCGACGGCGCGCGCTACAATGCGGGCGATTCGCTGGTGAGCGTAATTCGACGGGACGGACCGGTCGGCTACGGGCAGATCATCGTGCCCACCGGCCTGATCCGGATCACGGGACAGAACGGCGATCAGTCGGTCGGCGAAGTCATCTCGGTCTACGGGCCGATCCGCGACGGGCAGAGCCTCCTCCCCGCCGAGAAGTTCACCGATCCGGGCGGGGTCGAGTATCAGCGCGTGGAGGGCGGCCTGCAAGGCCAGATTCTGATCCCGCGAGACCTCCGCGAGCTTCGCCATCCGCAGGATGTGCTGTTCATCGATATCGGGCGGGAGGAAGGCGTCGCGGCGGGCGATCTCTTCGAAGCACGGCGCACGGCGGGCCCCCAACCCCGTTCCGCGGCCTACGCCGTCGATGAGATGATGGCCACGCTGCAAGTCGTGCACGTGCGGAGCCGCAGTGCCACGGTCAAGGTCCTGGGGGTCGCTTCGCCGGACATTCCACCGGGCACGACGGTGAGACAGGTCGCCAAACTGCCTCGTTAGCGCGGACCCCCCCGCTGGGGAGTGGCGAAGAGCGAAGAGCGAGGAGGGGAGGTCCCTTCCTCGCTCTTCGCTATTCGCTCCTCGCATGAGGGGTTCTATCTTTCGCCGATGATCCTACTCCAGGCCGCCGCGGCGGTTCCCACGACGCCTCTCGAGCTGGTTCTCACCTCGAGTCTCGAAACCAAAATTGTCCTCGCCGTGACCGCCGTATTCTCGGTGGCATCGTGGTTCCTGATCGGACTCAAGGGATTTCAGATCCGCCGGCTGCGCCGTCAGGCGGACCGCTTCAGTGCGGAGCTCGCGCGGTCGCCGCGGCTGCAGGAGGCGTATCGCGGCGCCATGAAACTGCCGCCCTCGCCGTTCGGCCGGCTCTTCCGGGAGGGACTGAATTTCTATTCGCAGCTCCAGCCCGGCGTCATCCGCGAAGACGGCACTGGGCACGGGGCGCTCTCGCCGACCCAGCTCGAGGCGCTCAAGATGGTACTCGGGAAGGAAGTCGCCACGGAACGGGACGCCGCCGCGCGGTACGTCGGCTGGCTCGCGACGATCGGGGCGGTCAGTCCCCTCCTCGGCCTCCTCGGCACGGTGCTCGGGGTGATGGACGCCTTCATCGGTATTTCCAGGAGCGGCTCGGGCAACCTCGCCGCGGTGGCGCCCGGCGTGGCCGAGGCACTGGTCACTACTGTCGCCGGCCTCGCCGCCGCGATTCCCGCGGTCATGGCCTACAACTACTTCGCCGGGAAAGTCGGCGATTTCGAGTCGGAGCTCGAAGGATTCGGCAATGGGCTGGTCGGATGGATGGCCCGGGAAGGGTTGCTCTAAATGATGGGCGGCCTGGGTGGCGGCAGCGGCCGGCGGCGACGCTTTCTCCCGACCGCCGACATCAACGTCACGTCACTGGTCGACGTGGCGTTCGTGCTGCTGATCATCTTCATGATCACCGCCCCGATGATGCAGGGCGGGGTGGCGATCGAGCTCCCCAAGGCCGAGGCTCGCCCGCTCACTCCGCGCGAGGGGATCATCGTCACCGTCGACCGGAGCGGACGGATCTTCGTGGACCAGACGCAAGTAAGTTACGACGATTTCCGGGCAGCCTTTCGCGCGATTGTGGCGCGGCGGAGGACTTCGGACGTCTACCTGCGGGGCGACCGGCGAGCCGCGTATGGCGACGTGGTGCGGGTCATGGCGGCCATGCGTGCCGCGGGAGTCCAGAATATCAACATGACGACTGAAGACGAGGAGATCCGGCGCTGACCGCGCATGCGGATCGACTGCCCCGACGCGCGGTGTGGACCGGGCTCGCCGGGACGATCCTGGTACACGGAGTGGCGATCGTGACGTTGTTCATCGCCGCCTCCTCCGCGCCACGATCCTCACCGCCGACGTACGCAGTCTCGCTCGTGGCCGCGCCGATTCCCACGGGGACCCGGCAACCCGCTGTCGAAGCGCCGCCGGCTCCCGCACCGGCGCCACCGAAAGCGGTCCAGAAGACCGCTCCAGCCCCGGCGCAGCCCGCCGCCAAAACGCCGGCCAAGCCGACGGCGGCACCCAAGACGGCAAGCCCGGTTACGCCGCTCCCGGGTGAGACGCCGGGCACCGGGAGCGACATCGCCAACGTCCGGTTGGAAGGCAAGGAGTTTCCGTATCCCGAATACCTGCGCAACCTCGTCAGCCAGATCTATCGCCGCTGGGCGCGTCCCGTGGGGAACGCCGCGCTTCAGGCGGAGGTCTCTTTCGTGATCCTGCGCGACGGCACCGTCAAGGACATCAAGGTGATCGCGCGCTCCCGGAGCTTTGCCTTCGATCTCGAAGCCCAGGGTGCGGTCGAAGAAGCGGCGAATGCGAAAGCCTTCGGACCGCTCCCCGCCGGGTACGCCGCCGACTACCTCCAGATCGGGTTCCTCTTTACCCCGAGGAAGGCGCCATGAGACGGGGTGGGTTGGTCGCGCTCGTGGCGGCGGTGGTGGCGGGACCGCTTTCCGCTCAGGACACCGTGCGGGTCGGCATCACCTATCAGCCGGGTGTTCGGCCGGGACTGATCGTGCTTCCGGCGCCGGGACTCGATTCGGTGCGCGCCATCGTCGACCGCGACCTCGGGTTCAGCGACCGCTTCGAGGTGATCTCGCTCTCCCAGGCTCCCGGCGGCACTCCGCGCGGGCCCGCGGCGATCAACTATCCCTTCTATCGCAACCTCGGTGCGGCGCTCGCCGTGGAGCTGGTGGCCGGCACGGGAAACCAGATCACCATGCGGCTGCACGATCTCGCCGCCGAGCGGCTCCGGGAGGAGCTGGCCTTTACGCCGGACAAGAGCGGCGTCGGCGACGGCCGGCTTTCGGTTCACCGGATTTCCGACGAAATCATCCGGCTGGCGACGGGGCAGGCCGGGATCGCCGCGAGCCGGATTCTCTTTCTCAACAGCGACAAACGGATCTGGCGCGTGGACAGCGACGGCGCGAATCTCGTCGCGGTCACGCCGGCGGGCGCCGAGGTGATGTCACCGGCGTGGTCGCCGGACGGCGCCCGCCTCGCGTACATGCAGTTCTCGCGCGACGGCGCCCGGCCGATCGTCGTGCAGTCGCTCGCGACCGGCACGCGCACCGTCCTGCCCACGACCGCGGGAACGCAAAACATGACGCCGGCGTTTTCGCCCGACGGAAAAAGCCTGATGTTCGCTCGGTTATCGGAGCAGGGCGTGGCACTGTACGGGTTGAATGCGCAGGAGCTCTGTTGCGTCGAGCGATTGAGCGGCGGACGGTTTGCAGAAAACTTCTCTCCCGCCTATTCTCCGGACGGACGCCGCGTCGTCTTCGTCTCGACGCGGGCGGGAGGCCAGCAAATCTACGCGATGTCCTCGGATGGCACCGATCAGGAGCTGCTGGTGTCCTTCGATTTCGGCGCAACCGGCAACTCGAACGCACCCGACTGGTCGCCTGACGGCGCCGCGATCGCGTTCCATCGCGAAGTCGAACGGTCCCCGCAGATCTTCACCTTCGCCCTCGCGGGACGGCGCCTCAAAGCGTGGACCTCCTCGGGGCGGAACGAAGATCCGAGCTGGGGACCCGATGGCTTGCACCTGGTGTTCGTGTCCAACCGGACCGGCCGTCGTCAATTGTTCGTGCTGGATACCGAGTCGGGCCAGACCCGGCAGATCCTGACGCCGGGATCGGCCAAGCTGCCCGCCTGGTCCCGCTCGCTGGTCCGGTCCCCGTCCCAACCCTGAGCCTCGCGGAGAGAGACAATGCGTAGACGACACTCGATGGTGCCGCTCGCCCTGCTGGCGATCTCCGCGGCGGCATGCGGCAAGAAGGCGGAGCCGGTCCTGCAGCCGCCGCCCGATGCCGGAGCGCCCGCGCCGCCGCCGCCCACCTCGACGCCTTCGAGCACGCCGACCGCCCCGATGCCGACGAGCGATGCCGAAGCGGTGCGCGCCGCGCTGGTGCGCGACCTGGGCAATGTCATTCACTTCGATTACGACCAGGATCTCGTGAAGCCGGAAGATCGGCCGATCCTCGACCGGAAAGCCGAGATCATGCGGGCCAACGCCGGGCTCCGCATCCGCATCAGCGGTCATGCGGACGACCGGGGCTCGGACGAATACAATCTCGTCCTCGGCAACAAGCGCGCCCTCGCGGCGAAGCAATACCTGATCGGCAAAGGCATCGACGCCGCGCGCATCGACGTGACCTCCTTCGGCGAGGAGCGGCCGGTCGATCCGGCGGAGAACGAAACGGCGTGGGCCCTCAACCGGCGCGCCGAATTCGAGATCATCGCCGGCGGGGACAGGCTGGTGGCGCCGAGATGACCACGGCGCGACGACGCAACGACGCAACGACGCAACGAAGCCACTTTGCGTCTTTGCGTCTTTCCGTCTTTGCGTGGCTCCTGCTCCTCGCCCCCGCCTGCGCAACCAAGGGCCAGGTCAAACTGCTCCAGGGCGAGATCAGCTCGCTTCGGATCGAGACCGCGCGCCGGGATTCGGTGCGTGCCGCCGCGCTGGCGGCGATCATCGGACTGCAGCAGCGCATCTTCGATTCCCTCGCGGCGGGGCGGGAAGCGCTGCGGACCCTCGATGTCCGGATCCAGGCCGATCTGACCGGCGTGCAGCGGCAGCTGCTCCAGGTGCAGGAGCTGACCGGTCAGAGCCAGTCGCGGCTGTCCGAGATGAAGGCGGCGCTCGATCAGCGGGCTGAACAGCTCGAAGCCGCGGGGCTCAGCCGGCCCGCGGCGCCCGCGATGGATTCCTCCGCCACGCCCGGCACCGGTCCGGCCGCGGGGGCACCGGCGCCCACCGCCGATCAGATGTACCAGGGGGCCAAGCTGCAGCTCAACCGGGGCGCTGCCGGAACCGCCCGCCGCGGGTTCCAGGAGCTGGTGCGGACCTACCCCTCGCATGAGCTGGTGCCGGAAGCGCTGTTCTATATCGGTGAGAGCTTCGCGATCGAGGCGCCCGATTCCGCGGTGACGTATTACACCCAGGTGCTTTCCCGCTTTCCCCGGGCCACCAAGGCCTCGACATCGCTGTACCGGCTCGGGCGGCTCGAAACCAGGCGGAACAATTCCGCCGCGGCGCGGGCCTACTATGATCGGCTCATCAAGGAGTATCCCCGCTCCGACGAAGTCGAACTCGCCCGCGACGCCCTGAAGAACCTCCGCCCCTGAGGGCGGACCCCCAACCGCCATGGCCCGCGCCGCAGGCGAAATGCCGTTCCTCGACCATCTCGAGGAGCTTCGAACCCGCATTCTGCGGAGCCTGCTCGCGGTCATCGCCTGCTTCGGCCTGGGGCTCTGGCTGGTCAGCCGCTTCAAGCTCGTCGACGTCCTGAAGGAGCCGATCGCCCAGTATCTGCAGGGCGGGCAGCTCACGGTGCTTTCGCCGACCGAGCCCCTGATGATTCTCTTCAAGCTCGGATTCATCGTCGGGCTCGTGCTCGCCTCGCCGATCCTTCTCTGGCAGCTCTGGGCGTTCCTGTCCCCCGCACTCTACGAGAAGGAAAAGAAGACGCTGGTGCCCGCGTTGTTCGTCGGGCTGCTCCTGTTTCTCGGCGGCGGGACGGCCGCCTTCGTCTTCATCGTGCCGCAGGCGCTGCGGGTGCTGATGAGCGTGCAGTACGGGTCCTTCAACACCATGATCACGTTCGACGCGTATTTCTCGTTCGTGATGCAGGTGGTCCTGGCGCTGGGGATTTCGTGCGAGCTCCCGCTCCTCATGATCATCCTCGCCGCGCTCGGCATCGTCTCGACACCCATGCTCAACCGACTGCGTCCCTACGCGGTCGTGGGCGCGTTCGTGGCGGGAGCGATTCTCTCCCCCGGGGCCGATGTCCTGTCGATGTTCATGCTGACGATTCCGCTCGTCCTGCTCTACGAGCTGGGGGTCGCGGGTGTGTGGGTGGTCCAGCGGCGGCGCGTGAAGGCCGAGACGGCCGCGGGTGCCCTGCTGGTGGTGCTCGCCTGCCTGGCGGGTGCGTCGGGACTCGCCGCGCAACAGCCGGTGCCGCTGCTGCCCCAGCGTCCGGGTCAACCCGGCCTCCCTGGACGCGTGCCGGGCGACACCGGACGGGCGGCGGCGGGCCGGCGGCTCGACTCCGCCAGCGCGCGCCGGCTCGGACTCCCGTCAGCGCCCCGCCAGACCTTCGCGCCCCCCGACTCGATCGTGTCGCAGCTGCTGGACCTCGCGGGTTATGCAGTGACCCGGTACCGTGCCGACACCGCGACGGTGCAGGCACTCGACCAGGTGGTGGACTTGCGCGGCAATGCGATGACCGATCGTTCCGGGTCGATCCTCGAAGCGGCGTCGATCCGGTATCGCGGAGGAGATTGCGCCGTCGAGGCGGAGGGTGAGCCGCATCTCTTCCAGGGCGGACAGGTGCTGATCGGCGCTTCCGCGCGATTCGACACCTGCACGGAACGGGGCGTGGTGCGCGACGCGCTCACCAATTTCAACGAAGGCGAGGGAAACTGGTTCGTCCGGGGACATCTGGCGGTGGACTCGAGCCAGAGCCGCCTCTACGGCGGCAACGCCGAGATGACCAGCTGCGATCTGCCGGATCCCCACTACCACTTCGCGTCGAAACAGATCAAGTGGGTCTCGAAATCGGTCCTGGTGGCGCGGCCTGCGGTCCTCTACATCCGGGACGTCCCGATCGCCTGGATCCCGTTTCTTTTCCAGGACACCAAGCGGGGCCGCCGGTCGGGCATTCTCATTCCGCAGTTCGGATTCAACGATATCGTCCGGCCCACCCGCTCGTACAAACGGCAGGTCACCAACATCGGCTTCTTCTGGGCGCCGAGCGACTACTTCGACGCCCAGGTGCAGTTCGACTGGCTGACCGACCGCTACATCCAGTACGGCGTGACGACCCGGTACCGGATTCTGAACCGATTCATGGATGGCGCGGTCGACTACTCGGCCCAGAAGGAATCGGGCGGCCTCACCTCGCACCGGATCGGGTGGCGACACTCCCAGAATTTCAACGTCTCCACGACGCTCAACTTCTCGGTGCAATACGCGACCAACCCCTCGATCGTCTCCCGCAACGCCATCGACACCCGCGTCTCGACGGGACAGATCGGCAGTCAGGCCAATTTCACCAAGCGGTTCCCCTGGGGAAACGTTTCCCTCGGCGGCAGCGGCAACCAGAGCATCAGCGACGGAAGCGTCCAGCTCACCGCGCCGTCGCTGACGGTGAGCCCGAAGCCGATCGACATCGGGACCGGCGTCACCTGGTCGCCGAATCTCAGCGTCACCAACCTCAACAATTTCAAGTCGCCGCTTGGTGTGCTGCTGGTGCCCAATACGCGGGGCGGAGTGGACTCGATTCCCATCACGGGAAAGACCCGCCTCACCTCGGTGTCGCTGACCACGCCGATCCGGCTCTGGTCGTTCAACTGGCAGAACTCCATCAACGTGCAGGACAGCGATTCCCTCGGGCGCTATTCGTCCACCTTCCGGGTCCCGAATCTCGATACCCCCGAGCCCGACGATTCGGTGACCGTCACCCGCTTCCGTCAGGGCGGCTTCGGATCTTCGGTGGAGTGGCAGACCAGTTTCAACCTGCCGATTTTCTTCCAGACCACCTGGAAACTGGTGCCCAGTATCGGGGTCGCGAACAGCGACTCGCGCTTTCCCTTCGCGGTGCGGAATGCAGCGACCGGAGGGAGCTTCGTGACGCAGGGAAAGCGGTTTTCCCTCGGGCTGTCGATCGCTCCGACGTTCTATGGGTTCTTCCCGGGTTTTGCCGGTCTGGCGCAGATCCGGCACAGTATCTCGCCGAGCCTCACCTACAGTTATGCGCCGGCGGGGTCGGTGCCGGAGGATTTCGCCCGCGCCGTGACGCTGCCGGGCCAGCCCACCCTCCTCCGGACGCCGGCGACGCAGGGTCTCCTGCTGACCCTCAGTCAGAATTTCGAGGCGAAGGGCAAGCCGGCGCCGGGCGACACCGTGGGCACGAGCGCGCGCAAATTCCGGCTGCTCAGCATCAACACGACCGGCATCGGATACGACCTCGAGCAAGCCAAGCTCGCGGGACGCACCGGCTGGACCACGCAGCAGATCTCCAATTCCCTCGCGAGCGACCTGCTCCCCGGATTCACACTCTCGGTCTCGCACTCGCTCTGGGACGGGCCGGTCGGATTCAAGGGATCCAAGTTCGATCCCTATCTCGAAAGCATTGCCGCGAGCTTCGGCTTGACCGGGAACACCTTCCGGTCGCTGGGGGCACTGCTCGGCTTGGTGGAGCGTCCGCGCGCCGGCACGGCGCCGGCGGGGGGCCAACCGGTGCCTCCGGTCGGCGGAGTCGCCCTGCCGGGCGATTTCCGGCGAAACACCCTGCTGCAGCCGGCGCAATCGCTCGGCCGCGGCGGAAGGCCGTTCCAAGCCAGCATCCAGGTGAACATGTCACGGACCCGGCCGGCCACCGGAACCGACGGCCGGCCCATCGCCTCGACGAATCAGAGCAGTGTCAATCTCAGCACGAGCTTTTCGCCGACCCGGTTCTGGGGGGTATCCTGGAGCACCCAGTACAACGCCACGCTCGGCCAGTTCGAGTCGCAGCAGATCCAGCTAACCCGCGACCTCCACGAATGGCGGGCGGCGTTCAATTTCCAGAAGACGCCCAACGGGAACTTCGCGTTTTACTTCTCGGTGTTCCTGAGCGACCTTCCCGCGCTCAAGTTCGACTACAATCAGACGACGATTCAGCCGCAATAGGGCGCAAAGGGCGCAAAGACGCAAAGACGCAACGACGCGAAGTGGCGACGAGGCAAAACTGATGGCCGAAGGCTGAAGGCTGCTGGCTGAAGGCTCCCATATTCCCCCAATTCCGAGCCCGCATGACGCTCGAACTCGACGGCGCGTCCCTGACGGTCGAAGCAGTAGTGGCGAACGCGCGCCGGCCGTCACCGGTCACCGCGTCGCCCGCGGGGCTAGCGGGCATGGCGAAGAGCCGGGCCTTCATCGACTCGGCGGTGCGGCGCGGGGACACGATGTACGGCATCAACACCGGGTTCGGGAAGCTCGCCAACGTCCGCATCGCAGCGGATCAGCTGGATCGGCTGCAGGCCAACCTGATCCGAAGCCACGCGGCGGGGACCGGTGCCGCGCTCCCGGCGGATGTGGTACGGGCGATGATGCTGCTCCGCGCAAACGTCCTGCTCCGGCCGACCAGCGGAGTCCGTCCCGAGCTGGCGCAGGCGCTGCTGGCGCTATTGAATGCGGGCATCACGCCCTGGGTCCCGGAGCAAGGAAGCGTCGGGGCAAGCGGCGACCTGGCACCCCTCGCGCATCTGGCGCTCGTGCTCATGGGAGAGGGCGAGGTGCTGGGACCCGGCGGCGTCCGGGCGCCCTGCGGACCGGCACTGACTGCCGCGGGCCTCAGCCCCTTCCGCTTCGGCCCCAAGGAGGGGCTCGCCTTCATCAACGGGACGCAGGCGCAGACCGCACTCCTCGCCCTGCTGGTGGACGGCGCCGAGATCGTCTGGCGCTCGGCTCTCGGGGCGGCGGCCATGAGCCTGGAAGCGCTTCGCGGCACGCCGACCCCGCTCGATGCCCGGATCCACGAGAACCGTCCTCATCGGGGTCAGCGCCGTGCGGCGGAGCTGATGCGGACCCTCCTCGAATCCAGCGAGATCCGCGAGTCTCACCGGGAAGGTGATCCACGGGTGCAGGATGCCTACAGCCTTCGCTGCACCCCCCAGGTGCTCGGGGCGGTCGGCGACGCCATCGCCTTCGCGCGCGGAGTGGTGGAGGTCGAGCTCAATGCATCCACCGACAATCCGCTGGTCCTGGGCGAAGGTGAGGTGCTCTCAGGCGGCAATTTCCACGGGCAGCCGATTGCCCAGGCGCTCGACTTCCTGGCGATCGCCCTGACCACCCTCCAGGCGCTTGCCGAGCGGCGGATCGAGCGGCTGGTCAACCCCGATCTCTCCCAGGGGCTTCCTGCCTTTCTTACCGCAGACCCCGGCCTGTCCTCCGGACACATGATGGTGCAGATCACTGCAGCGTCCCTGGTGGCGGAGTCGCGGACCCTCGCGTACCCGGCGAGCATCGGGTCGATTCCAACCGATGCCAACCAGGAGGACTTCGTCCCCATGGGGATGGCCGCGGGATTCAAGGCGCGGCGAATCCTGGCGAACGCCGAGTTCGTTGTGGGAGCGGAGTTTCTCTGCGCCGCGCAGGGGCTCGAGTTTCTCCGCCCGCTTCGGCCGGGACGGGGAGTCGAAGCGCTCTACCGTCGCATCCGGCAGATGTCGGATCCGGTGTCGCCATTGGGCGACGATCGCCCTCCGGCTCCGGATCTCGAACGGTTGGCGCGCGCCGTGCGGGAAGGGGAGCTCGATCCGCGGCACGAGAGTAGCGAGTAGCGACGCGCGCAGTGGGAAGGGCTGGCCCGCCTCGCTCCTCGTCATTCGCTTCTCCCTTCCCAGGTGTCTGCCGCGCTCCTATCTTGAGAGGCTGCAAGCCCTTTCGGCGTTTGGCGTCCTGTTCCCGCGAGCCCCATGAATCTGGACAAGCTCAAGGAAGCGGCTCGGAAATTCGAGCAGCGCGAAGAGTGGCGCCGGGCAATCGACGTCTACCTGAAAGCCATCCGCGAAGCGGAGGACGCCGGCGGTGAGGGGACCCAGGATCCGGCGCTCTATAACCGGGTCGGCGATCTCGAGATGAAGGCGGGCGACTCGCTCGCTGCGCTGCGCGCGTACGAGCAGGCCGCCGAGCTGTACGCCGACCAGGGATTCTTCAACAACTCCATCGCGCTCTGCGGCAAAATCCTCCGGGTCAATCCGAGCCGGACGGCCACGTACCTGCGCCTCGCCCAGCTGCACGCGCGCAAGAATTTCGTCGGCGAGGCAAAGAAGAACCTGATCGAGTATCTCGACCGGATGAACGGAGTCGGCCAGCTCGAGGAAGCATTCACCGCGGTCAAACTCTTCGCCGACCAGTTTCACGCCAATCCCGATATCCGCTTGATGCTGGTCGAGCTGTTGCGCGCCTCCTCCCGCACCGAGGAAGCCAAGGAGCAGCTCGAGAAGCTCGCCTCGGAGCTCGAGGCCAGGGGCGACGCGAGCGGTGCCCGGCGCACCCGCGAGCGCCTCCATGCCATCGAAGAGGAGCGCCCTGGTGCCGTGGGCACCAAGAGGTCCGGCAACGACCTGGTGTTTCTCGATACCGGGGAAAGGGCCGCGGTGCCTCCGGCGGTCGCGCCGCTGGAGGGGCTGGTGGCGAGCGCCTCGGAAGAGCTCGTGGCAGAGCCGGCCAATCTGGTCCGTGACGTCACCGAGCATGGCGCCGGCGCGCTCGACGCCGAGGCGGCTGGCGGCGAAGCACTCGGCCTCGATGACGGTAGCCTGGCGGTCGATCCCGATTGGGCCAGCGACGTATCGCCGGTCGAGGGCCTCGACCTGATCACCGAAGACGGAATGAACGCGGAGGACAGCGACGCGGGGCCGCCGGCCGACCTGCCGATGCTCGATGTGGACGACGACATGTCGCTGGGCGACGAGCTCTCCGCCGGCGACAACAACACCGTCTGGCTGGTCGAAGAGGGCGCGGGTTCGGCAAGCCTCAGCGCGGATTCGCCGGCCGAGATCGAAGCGACCGAATTCGACGACGTCGAAAGCCCCGGGGACGAGGGTGCGAGCGGAGCCGCGGGTCCGCAGAGCCGGGCGGACACCATGTTTCTGCAGCTGGAAGACATGATGGCCGGCGCCGACCCGTATCACGGGCTGGAGCCAGGGGCCGCCCTGCTGGAGCGGTACCGGCAGGCGCTGGACGCCGGCGATCGGCAACAGGGCACGCGTGCGCTGGAAGAGGCGCTCGGGTTCTTCGAATCGGAAGGACGGTGGGACGAGGCCCTGCGCGCCGCCGGCGACCTCGTCCGCCTCGAACCCGAAGATGTCGCGCGCTATCAGAAGCAGGTCGAAGTCGCCTTCCGCACCGGGCAGCGTCCCGTGCTGGTGAACGCCTATCTCGAGCTCGCGGACGCCCTCGTGCGCATGGATGCAGCCGATCATGCGACCCACGTCTATCATCGGGTGCTGGAGCACGATCCCGGCAACGAGCAGGCGCGGTCGGCGCTCACCCTCCTCGAATCCGTGGCGGAGCTCGACCAGATATCCGGCCTTCCCGACGAGACATTCGACGAGCCGGCGCCACCGGCCGAACTCCCCGAGGCACCAGCGCCAGCACCAGCACCGGCGGCCGCACCGGCGCAGGCATCGGTGCCGGCCGCGGTCCCGGGCTCGTTCATCGATCTTGGCGCGCTCATCCTCGACGAGCAGCAGGTTCGCGACACGCGGATGCGGGTGGGCCAGGCGCACCCGATCGAAGATGAGGATCAGGCGTTTCATGAAGCGCTGGCGGAGTTCAAGCGCGGGATCGAGACGAACCTCGATGCCGAAGACTTCCAGGCGCACTATGATCTGGGCATCGCCTTCAAGGAGATGGGACTGCTGGACGAGGCGATTGCGCAGTTTCAGAAAGCCCTCCGGTCTCCCGAAGGGAGGCTCCGGACCTCGGAGCAGCTGGGCGCGGCCTTCTTCGCCAAGGGGAATTTCGCCATCTGCGAAGCGGTGCTCCGGCGCGCGGTGGACGGACTGCCGGGCGCCGACGACGAAAAGATCGGCCTGCTGTACTGGCTGGGGCGCGCGCTCGAGGCGCAGCAGCGCGGACGCGACGCCCTGCCGTTGTACGAACGGGCGCTGGCGGTCGATATCCGATTCCTCGATCTGGGCGAACGGGTCGAACGTCTCGGTGTGGAGCCGTCGCGATGATCTCGGAAACCGCGCCGGTCTCCCTCGCCGATCTCCAGACCGGCGTCGAGCACCGGCTCGCCGGCGTTCGGGGAGAGATCCGCCGGGTGATCGAGGCGGACTTTCCCCTGATCGCCCAGGTGAACTCGCACCTCACCCAGATGCAGGGCAAGATGTTCCGGCCGACCCTGCTGCTGCTCGCGGAAGCGGCGACCACGGCGGAGCCGGTGCCGCGCGCGGTCTCGCTCGCGGCGGTGGTCGAGCTGATTCACCTCGCGACGCTGGTCCACGACGATGCGGTCGACCATTCGGTGCTGCGGCGCGGCATGCCCACGATCAACGCGCTCTTCAGTCACCAGGTCGCGGTCATCATGGGCGATTACCTCTACTCCCGGGCCGTGATCGAGCTGGTTCGCCTGGCCGATCTGGAGCCGTTGCGGGTGCTCTCTCGCGTCACGAACGAGATGACCGTGGGTGAAATGCGCCAGCTGCTGGCGCATGACCCGCTGGCGTTCTCGGAGGCCGACTACGATCTCCTGATCCGCGCCAAGACGGCGTCCCTGATCTCGGGGGCATGCGAGGTGGGCGCACTGGGCGGCACACCGGCGGAGCGCGACGCGATGCGCCGCTTCGGGGAGGGTCTGGGGATGGCGTTCCAGATCATCGATGACCTGCTGGATTTCACCGGTGACGAGGCCGACACCGGCAAGCCGGCGGGACTCGACTTGCGCGAGCACAAGGTGACGCTGCCGCTGATCCACGCGCTGCCCCATATGGCGACGGCGGAGCGTACCCAGGTGGAGGCGCTGATGGCGGCGCCGGAGCCGAGCGAGGCGCAAATCGCCGGCGTGATCCGCGCCGTCACCGGGCGGGGCGGGCTGCTCTATGCGCGGGAGCGGGCCCAGAAACTCTGCGCCCAGGCGGAGGCGGCACTGGAGTCGCTGCCGGCTACTCCGGCCCGGGAAACTCTCCGCGCCAGTCTCATCTACGTTCTGGAGCGTCGCCGCTGATGCCTTCCGGTCCGCGCCGTCCCCGGTTTTATCTTGGCGTTCTCCTGGTCGGCTTTCTGCTGGGGGGATTCCTGAACGCGTTTCTCAAATCGGTCCTGCCCGACAGCCCGACCAAGGCGTTTTTCACCTACTCGGTCTCGCCAGAGTTCGGCCCTGTTCCGATCAATCTCCTGGTTGTACACTTCACCATCGGCCCGGTGGGACTCGAGCTGTCACTCATGAGTCTCATTGGTGTGGCGCTGGCGTACCTGGTCGCCAAGTCGCTCTTCTAGCGGGCCGCGCGAGGCATCTATGGGCAATCTCGGCTTCACCGAAATCATGATCATCCTGCTGGTGGTGCTGCTGGTCTTCGGGGCCAAGCGCCTGCCCGAGATCGGCGCCTCCATGGGCAAGGGAATTCGCGAGTTCAAGAAGAGCATCTCGGACGCCGGCGAGGCGGTGACGCAGCTTCCGGACGACCGGAACACTCCGCCCCGGTCCATCGATGCACCGCCACAATCCACTCCGACGAGCGGGGAGCCGAAGCGCCTCTCGCAGTAACGCGCGGCACTCCCCAAACACCGAGGGGGTCCGGCCAATCGGCCGGACCCCCTCGTGACGTACGGCAAATACGAACCACTGCGATCAAGGCACCGGCGCCGGGGCATTGGCCGCGGCCTGCGCATTGGTCGTATAGATCTCGGCCCGCCGGTCGACGATCTTGGCACTGCTTCGGAGCGCTGCAACGTAGGCCCGCACCCGATTCTGGCGGGCGCCCTGCAGCGCCGCCGCGCGAATCTGAACCAGATTCTTGGCGAACTCCGCGGAATCCGCGGGAGTCCGCTCGAGACCCTCGAAAAGGTAGATGCCATCGTCCGCACGCACCGGTCCCGCGATGCCGCCGACCGGTGCACCGAACGCAGCGCCGATCAACTTGGGCTCCGGGAACCCGGTGCTGAGCCGAGCCACGGGTCCGAGCTCCCGGTAACCGAGACCGGGCCCCTGGGCGAGCTGCTTGAGGGGGACGCCCTTGCCCGCCTCTTCCGCGAGGCGTTTTCCGACCACCTCGGCGGCGGTCTGCTTCTTCGCGAGACGGACCCGGCCCTCCACGTCGCTCCGAATCGACGCCAGCGGCGGGATGCCTTCGTCCTGCAGGCTGTCGAGCCGCACGACGACGTAGGCGCGCTCCGCCTCGAGCACCGGGCTCTCCTCACCAGCCTTCGCCTGGAATGCCCAGATACCCGCGTCGGGGATGCGGCCAGTCTCCTCGCCCACCACCGCGCCGCCCTGGACAACAGGTCCGACGGCGTGGACCTCGAGTTTGAGCGCCGTCGCCGCGCTGTCGAGGGCAGAGTGCTCCAAACGCTCGGCCGCGAGTTGCTCGAGCGAGTCCGCCCGCCGGTCGAGCAGAAGCCGATGCGCACCGGCGACCTCGATCGGGACCAGGATGTGACGGGCGGTGAATGCATCGCCCTTTCGGCTCTCGACCTCGATCAGATGCCAGCCAAACCCGCTTCGGACCGGCGGCGACAAGGTCTTGAGCGGGAGCGAGAGCGCCGCCGCGGCAAAGCTGGAATCGACGGCATTTTTATTCATCTCGCCCAGATCCCCGCCGTTCTTTCCGGACACCGTGTCCGCCGACTCCCGCCGCGCGACGTCCGCGAACGGGGCTCCGCCCGCGATTTCGTCCCGAAGGGTCCGGGCGCGGGCCAGTGCGGTGGCGGAGTCGGAGGCATCGGGAAGGCGGGGCAGGGCGATGTAGCTCAGATACGCGGCCCGGGGCCGTTTGAATTCGTCCCGATGCGCGCCATAGTAGCTTTCGACTTCCTCGGTGGTGACGGGCGCCGCAGCATCCGCAATGGCGGTCGCCGGATTCACCTCGAGGATGCCGACACGAATCATTTCGCGTTCGTCTCGATACCGCTCCCAGAGCGCCGCGTCGGAGAGGTAGATATCGCCGATCACACCGCGAATGAGCTTCCCGCGCATGATCTCATCGCGATAGCGCTCCTCCAGCAGCGGTACGAACGCCTGTCCCGCGCTCGACTGGAGCCAGCGCTGGTATTTTGACTGGTCGAACTGTCCGTCGGTCTGAAACTCCGGGTTTTGCGCGAGCTCTCGAAGGGGTTGCGATTTGATCGCTTCGGCCACCTCCTCGGCTGTTGCCCGGATACCGTGACGGGCATACTCGGCACGGAAAATGAAGTCTTGAACGAATTGATCCCAGACCTGGTCACGGACCTGTGCAACCTCCTCAAGGCTCAGCGAGGCACCGGTTTGGCGCTGCCTGGCGTCGATGGCCTGTTGGACAGCGGCCTGAAATGTCCGGCTGTCCACTGATTCGCCATTGACCTTGCCGATGGAAGTCGTTGTCAGCATGCCACCTCCGCCGCCAAGGCCGGAGAGGTCATAGACTAGCCAAATGAAGAATGCAATCGTCGTCACCAGGATGATTGGCTTGGCGGCGCTGCGAAAAAATTGCATCATGAGAGGGACCGGTCCGATTGCCTAAGGGTATGAAGCCCTAAAGCTTAACGGACTCGGGAGGGCATCTCAAGGATGGCGAACCGTGCTCCGCCTGGCGAGTTTTGAGGCGCAGCCGGTCGACTGATGGGCTCACACTCGGAGCGTTGCGGGCCATGGCTTCTTCCGGCGAAATCGAAAAACTCGAACGGCGCTGGGCCGAAAACCAGCTGGGGCTGACCTTTGCCCCTCTGGCGGAAGCCTACCGGAAGGCTGGGGATCCCGAGCGGGCGCTCCTGCTCCTGGAGAGCGGGATGGCTCAACATCCCAACTACATCCCTGCCCACATCGTGAAAGGGCGCTGCCACCTCGATTCCCAGGCCGACGGTGAGGCGGAGCTGTGCTTTCTCAGGGTGACCGAGCTCGATCCGGAGAATGTGATTGCCCTGAAAAGTCTCGCGGAAATCTCGGAGCGCGCCGGCCGCCTCCCCGAGGCGCTGCGCCGGCTGGAGATGCTGCTCGACATCGATCGCAACAACGAAGAGGCGCGCGGTCAGCTCGACCGGCTGCGCGAGGTGTCGGCATCGCCCAATGCGGCGCCGGCGTCTGCGCCGGTGGCGGCTGCCCCGGCGCCGCAGCGCGAGGCGCCGCCCGAAACACCTCCGGAAGCGCAGGCCGCTCCCGCACCCGCGGCGGAGCTTCCGCTGATGGATTCCTTCGACGAGGAACTTGCCGCTGATTCCGGACCTCACCAGGAGCCCTCACCGGGATTCGGCGGTGAATTTCAGCTGCCGAATGATGCGGAAACCCTGCTGCCGTCCGACGACCGCTTCGAAGACGTCGTCCTCTCGGAAGGCACCGAGCTCGACATTCCCGAGACGGTAGGCGACCAGCACGGCGAAGAGTCGTTCGTCATGAGCGTCGGCGATTTTTCTTCGGTCATGGCGTACGAACCGCCGCCGCTGCCCGCCGAGGAAGCGCCAGTGGAAGCTTCTCCCGATCCGGAACCGACGATGGCCCAGGACGATGAGCCGGTCGAGGAAGACTCGAGCGCCGACGCGGTGCAAGAGCCCGAGGCAGTTCCAGAGGTCGTCCAGGCCGAAGCGGCGCCGATCGTGATGGAGGTGCCCGTCCCAATCGTCGACGTACAGCCGCCCCCGCCAGCGCCCGAGCCGGAGCCCGAAGCCACTCTGCTCGAGGAAGAAGCCGAGGAGCCGGCCACCGCCGAGGAGCCCGAACTCGTCGTCACCGAGACCATGGCAGAGATCTTCCTCCGCCAGGGTCACCGGGAGCTCGCGCTGGCCGTGTATACGCAGCTGCTGCTCCGGGAGCCCGACAACGATCGGATTGCGGCTGCTGCCGCGGGGCTCCAGCATGAGCTGGCACCGCCTGCGCCTCCCCCGCCGCCTGAGATGCCGGAGCCCCGCTTTGCCGCCGCGGAGACCGGTGGTCGCTCGGTGCGGGCGCTCCTGGGTGCGCTCCTCTCCGCGAACCGTCCTGCCGTCGCAACCGCCGTGCACCCTCCCGCCTTCGAGCCGCCCCGCCGTCCCGCCGGCGAACCGACCCGGCCCGCGCAGGATGCGCTCAGTCTGAGCGCAGTGTTCGGAGACGAAGCGGGGCCCTCCGGGCCTGCGTCTCCCCCGGTAAACGCCGCCGGTGAGCCGAGCTTCGATGAGTTCTTTGCGCCCGGGGCTTCCGCGGAGAGCGAGCTTCCCACGCCGCCGGGCAACGAACCCGCGGCGGCCAGCCAGGTTCCCGAGGACCTCGAGCAATTCAACGCCTGGCTGCGCGGTCTCAAGCGCTAGATGCGGGTCACCGTTCTCAACGGCCCCAATCTGAATCTGCTCGGCTCTCGCGAACCCTCGATCTATGGCACGACGACGCTGGCGGAGATCGAAGCGATGCTTCGAGCCGATGCGGCGAAGCTGGGAGCCACGATTCGCTTCCTCCAGAGCAACCACGAAGGCACCCTGATCGACGAGATCCAGGCGCTGCCGGCCACCGCGGACGGGCTGATACTCAATGCGGCGGCCTATTCCCACTCGAGCCTCGCGATCCGCGATGCCCTCCTTGCCGTTGCGGTGCCGTTCGTCGAGGTGCATCTCACCGATGTCGCAGCGCGCGAAGAAGCCCGGCGCCGCCTGCTCTTCGCGGATCTCGCCGTCGAAGTGATCACCGGAAAAGGGCCCGAGGGATATCGCCTGGGGCTCGCGGCGCTCTGCCGGCATCTCGGTGGACGGTGACCGTCGTTCGGATCGCCAGGCGGCAGTTCGCCGCCGCCTCGAAAGCCTGGCGCTCGATGCGCTCTTGATTTCGCACGGCCCCAACGTCCGGTACCTCACCGGGTTCACCGGATCGGCGGGACTCCTGCTGCTCACCCCCGATCGCACAGTGCTCATCACCGATTTTCGGTATGCCGAGCAGGCCCCGGAAGAAACCCGGGGCGCGGCCGACGTGACCATGGAAGGAAGCGATCTCTGGGACCGATTGCGCCGTGTGCTGGAGACCGGCGCGCGGCGCCGGCTCGGTTTCGAGCGCGATCATCTGACGGTGCGGGACGCCGAGCGACTCTCCCGTCTCGAGGTATCGGACCCCGTCCCCACCTCGGACCTGGTCGAATCCGAGCGAGTGGTCAAGGACGCCGGAGAGGTCGCGGCGATCCGCGCGGCGGCGGAAGTGGCCCAGGCAGCGCTGGCGGAGCTCCTGCCCACGATCCATACGGGAGACACGGAGCGCGAAGTCGCTGCCCGCCTGGAGCACATGCTCCGGCGCCGTGGGAGCGAATGGCATCCGTTTCAGACGATCGTCGCAGCCGGGCCCCGCAGCGCGCTGCCGCACGCACGGGCGACGTCCCGCCCGATCGTTCGCGGCGAATGGCTGCTGATCGACTTCGGCGCGGAGCTCGACGGGTACTGCGCGGACATTACCCGCACGGTCGTCGTCGGCGGCAAGGCCGATGGGCGGCAACGGGAGATTTACCGTATCGTTGCGGAGGCGCAGCGTGCTGCCATCTCCGGGCTTCGCCCGGGGATGTCCGGACGGGAGGCGGATGCGCTGGCCCGGAACGTCATCGAAACGGCCGGCTACGGTGAGGCATTCGGGCACTCGCTGGGGCACGGCCTTGGCCTCGAAATCCATGAGGCCCCGCGACTGGCTCGTACCGCGCGGGAGCCCATTCCAGCGGGAGCCGTAGTCACCGTGGAGCCGGGCATCTATCTTCAAGGCTGGGGTGGCGTGCGAATCGAGGACGACGTTTACCTCGCTGCCGACGGCGCCCGCGGCCTCACCGACGAACGTACCGAGCTCCTGGAACTTCATTGATTCATAACGTCCACGTCTCCCCCGGCCTCGCCGAGAGCTCATGCACCCATGAAACCGGATGAGATGAAAGAGCTCGCGCTGCTGATGCAGAAGGTCCCTGGGGTGCGGGGCATCGACTTCAAGGATGTCAAACGCCTCGTGGAGCTGCTCCAGCAGTCGCCCGAGGTCGGATCCATCGAGCTGAAGGGTTGGTTCGGGACGGGCGTCGTGCTGACGCGGACCGGCGCCGCATTCCCCGCAGGGATGTCGGTGCCGGCGCCGGCGCCGGCAGCACCGGTGCCGGCCGCGCTACCGAGCGGCGGTGGTGAACCGGCCCGTCCCGCCGCGCCGCCGTCCGCACTCAAGGAGATCAAGTCTCCGATGGTCGGGACCTACTATGCCGCACCGGAACCGGGAGCCGATCCGTACCTCCGGGTCGGCGCCCGGGTGGCCGCGGGGCAAACGGTCTGCATCATCGAGGCAATGAAAATCATGAACGAAATCGAAGCGGAATTCGGCGGAGTCGTCCGGGAAGTGCTGGTCGAGGACGCCCAGCCGGTCGAGTTTGGACAAGTCCTTTTCAGGGTGGATCCCCATGGCTGATCTACCAGGGCTCGAAGGCCCGCAGACCGCCGCCCCGTTCAACTTCAAGCAGGCGATATCCCAGATGGTGCAGCGGGGCGGGTCCGACCTGCACCTCAAGGTCGGCCGTCCGCCGACGGTACGGGTCAACGGCGATCTGCTGTCGCTCCCGATGCTGCCGGTGCGTCCCGAGGAGCTGAAGCACCTTGCCGAGCAGATCATGACGCCGCGGCAGGTGAAGGAATTCGCCGAGAAGAAGGAGGCCGATTTCGCGATCGGCGTCCCCGGCGTCGGCCGGTTCCGGACCAACATCTATCAGCAGCGGGGGACCCTGGCGTTCGCGCTGCGCGCCATTCCCTACGAAGTCCACAATATTCGGGAGCTTCACCTCCCCGAGGTGCTGGAGACGATCGCGCTCAAGCCGCGCGGTCTCGTGCTGGTCACCGGCATCACCGGCTCGGGCAAATCCACCGCCCTTGCCGCCATGGTCAACCACATCAACCGGCACCGGCGGGTCAACATCATCACCATCGAGGACCCAATCGAGTTCCTGCACCGTGACGCGATGGCCAACATCGCGCAGCGGGAAGTCGGGAGTGACACGCTGTCGTTCGCGTCGGCCCTTCGCCACGTGCTGCGGCAGGATCCCGACGTCATTCTCCTCGGCGAAATCCGGGACAGCGACACGCTCGACACCGCGCTCAAGGCCGCCGACACCGGGCACCTTGTCTTTTCCACGCTGCACACCACCGATGCCACCCAGTCGATCAGCCGCATCCTGTCGTTCTATCCGCCCCACCAGCAGGCCGAGATCCGCGCGCTCCTCTCGACGGCGCTGGCGGCGATCGTGAGTCTCCGGCTGGTGCCCCGGGCCGACGGGCGGGGCCGGGTCCCGGGGTGCGAGGTGCTCATCAACACCGCCGCGGTCGCGGAAAACATCCGGACGATCGAGGCCTCCCTCAACATTCCCGATCTGATCGCCGACGGCTCGGTCTCCTACAAGATGCAGACCTTCGACCAGTCGCTGATGACCTGGTTCAAGTCGGGTGTGATCAGCTATGAGAGCGCGATGCACTACGCGACCAACCCCAGCGAATTCGCCCTTCGGGCGGCGGGGGTGACCGGCACCTCGGATCGCACGTTCAGCGATCCGGAGGAGGAAGTGCAGAATCCGCAGGGGTTGATGCGCGACGTGCTGCCCTGATGTTCGATAAGGTCCTCATCGCCAACCGCGGCGAGATTGCGCTGCGGGTCATTCGTGCATGCCGGGAGCTCGGGGTCCAGACCGTCGCGGTGTACAGCGAGGCCGACCGCGAGTCGCTGCATGTGCGGTTTGCCGACGACGATGTCTGCATCGGACCGCCGCCGAGCCGGCAATCCTACCTCAACATTCCGCGGATCATCGCCGCCGCCGAAATCACCGGCGCCGACGCAATCCATCCCGGCTACGGGTTTCTGGCCGAGAACGCCGAGTTCGCCCAGATCTGCAAAGCGTCGAACATCACGTTTATCGGACCGTCCGCCGAGCAGATCCAGGCGATGGGCGACAAGGCCTCGGCGCGCCGGTTGGCCAAGGAGGCGGGGGTGCCGACGGTGCCCGGCTCCGACGGCGTGCTGGAGAACGCCGAGGACGCCATCGCCGTCGCGGAGCAGATCGGATTCCCGGTCATCATCAAGGCGAGCGCCGGCGGGGGCGGGAAGGGAATGCGCATCGCGCACGATGCCGAACAATTCTCCCAGCTCTTCGGCCTGGCGCAAAACGAGGCGCTGGCGGCATTCGGGAACGGCGATGTGTACGTCGAAAAGTATCTCGAGCACCCGCGCCACGTGGAAATCCAGGTGATGGGCGATACCCTCGGGCGAGTCGTCCATCTCGGCGAGCGGGACTGCTCGGTGCAGCGACGGCACCAGAAGCTGATCGAGGAGAGCCCGAGCCCCGCGCTGACTCCGGAGCTTCGGACCCGGATGGGCGATGCGGCAGTCTCCCTTTCCGCCGCGATCGGGTATGTGGGAGCCGGGACGATCGAGTTCCTGCTCGACACCGACGGATCCTTTTATTTTATGGAGATGAACACCAGGATTCAGGTCGAACATCCCGTCACCGAGATGGTGACCGGGTTCGATCTGGTGAAGGAGCAGATCCGGGTCGCGGCGGGTGAGCCGCTCGGTTTTCCGGCCGAGATGAACGGCCTGCGGGGACACGCGCTCGAGTGCCGGGTGAACGCGGAAGACCCTTCACGCAACTTTCAGCCATGCCCCGGGCAGATCACCGCCTACCATCCGCCGGGCGGTCCCGGAGTCCGCGTGGACACGCATGTGTACGCCGGCTATACGGTTCCGCCGTACTACGACTCGCTCCTGGCCAAGGTGATCGTTCACGGACGGGATCGCGCCGAGGCGCTCGCCCGCATGGGCCAGGCGCTCGACAGCTTCATCCTCGAGGGGGTCACCACGACGATTCCCTTCCTGGCCCGCGTCATCCGGTCGCCCGACTTCGTGGCCGGCCGGGTGGACACCCGGTTCCTCGAGCGCGAGAGCCATCTGCTCCATCCCGACGTATGAACCTCGACGTGATTTTCTCGCCCGCGGGCCTCCAGCCAGCCGAGGTCGCGGGCCGGCCTGTCTTTGTCATCGACGTGCTGCGCGCGACGACGACAATCTGCGCCGCGCTGCATCACGGCGCGCGCGCGGCGGTGCCGGTGGCCACGGCCGAGGAAGCGATGCGCCTGGCCCAGACGCTCGGACCCGATGACGTGGTGCTGGCGGGGGAGCAGAACTCCGAGCGGATCCCGGGTTTCGGCGCCGGAAACAGTCCGCTGGAAATGACCGAGGCGGCCGTGCGCGGCAAGACGCTGGTCATGACCACGACCAACGGAACCCGGGCGCTCCTCGCCGCGCAGAACGCTTCCGAAGTCTACCTGGCCGGTCTCGTGAACCTGGCGCTGGCCGGCGCACGCGCGCGGGAGCTGCTGCGCGCAGGCCGCGAGCTGGTGATTCTCTGCGCCGGGAAGGAATCGAGCTTCGGGCTCGATGACGCCTATACCGCGGGCCGGCTGGTGCACGAAGCGCTCGAAGGCCGCCGCCGCAGGAAGGGCCTCAACGACGCTGCGCTGGTGGCGGTCGACCTGGTGCGACGATATGGCGACCGGTGGGAGCGACCGTTCAACTTTTCCGCCGCGGGGCGGCAGCTGACCAGGCTCGGCATGCAGGCGGATGTGGCGGACGCGGGAAGAGCGAATGCCTACCCGGTGCTGCCGGTCTTCCACGACCGGCGGATCACCGTCGCCCCCCTGGGCATTTCGACCGCGGCGCCGTGAGACCCGAGGACCGCCGCCGCCTCGGCGCGATCGCGGCGCTGGTGCTCGGGATCTTTCTCGGGCTCACCCTCATTCGCGATGTTCCGACCGGACCCCTCGGGCGCGGATTGGGCGCGTTTCTGTGGCGCACCCTCGGTGCGGGTGCGGTGGGGCTTCCGCTGCTCGGCCTGGGGCTCGCGCTTGCCGGGTTCGACCGGCTCCCGCGACTGGACATGAAGCGGGTGGGGTTCCTCCTCGGCGGACTCTCCCTGCTGGTGCCCTTCACCATCGCGGTCATCACCGACGTCGCTGCCGTCGCATTCGACCCTCCGCTCGCGGACTGGGAGCTCGCCGCCCGGGCGAGCGGTTTGCTGCCCGGCTTCGCCGCGCGAGGCGTCATCCAGCTGATCGGGCAGCCGGGGGGCCTCCTCCTCGCATTTCTCGCGCTCTCCGCGCTGACCCTCGCGACCCTCGCGTGGCATCCGTTGCATCGGCTGGAGGCAGGGGCGGTTGGGCGGGAAGGCGGTAGGGCGGATGGGCGGGAGGAGCGGGCGGAAGGCAGACCGTCCAGGAGCGCGTTAGAGAGTTTGGAGGAGGAGGATCAGGACGGTGGTGGCGTGTTCGTTAAAGCGAAGCCCGCAGGCTCGCGGAAGAAAGAGAGCAAGCCACCGAAGGAGACTCCTGCCGCCCTTCCGCCCAACCGCCCGACCGCCCATGACAAGCTCCTCCCTCCGATCGACCTCCTCAGCCCGCCGCCCCCGCAGGACACGGCGGCCGACACGGCGCAGCTGGACCGCCTCGGTCAGGCGCTGCTCGACACGCTTCGGACGTTCAAGGTCGAGGGATCCATCGCGGGGAGGACGAGCGGGCCGGTGGTCACCCAGTTCGAGATCGTGCCGGCGCCCGGGGTCAAGGCAGGACGCATCATCGCCCTGGCCGACGACCTCGCGATCACCATGCGCGCCATGAGCATCCGGGTGGCGCCCATACCGGGACGAGGGGCGGTCGGTGTGGAAGTTCCCAATCCCACTGCCCGGATGGTGACGCTGCGCGAGTTGCTCGAAGCGCCGGAATGGCGGCTCCGTTCGGTGCTCCCGATCGCGCTGGGACGCGATCTCGAGGGCAAACCGGTCGTGACCGACCTGGCGAAGATGCCGCACCTCCTGATCGCCGGCGCGACCGGCTCGGGCAAGTCGGTCGCGATCAACACGATCATCACGGGACTGGTCTACCGCTACACGCCGGCCGACCTCCGCATGCTCATGATCGATCCGAAGATGGTCGAGCTCTCGATGTACAACACGCTGCCGCACCTTCGGCATCCCGTCGTCACCAACAATCATGACGCCGCGCGGGTCCTCAAGTGGGCGGTGCACGAAATGAGTCGCCGGTACGAGCTGCTGCACGCCAACGGCGCCCGCAACCTCGCCGACTTCAACCGGAAGGTGGAAGAGGGGAAGCCCCTCCGGATGCCGGAGCGGCCCAAGTCGACCCTCGCGACGATCAGCGCCGAGGGCGAAACTACGCCGCCCGAGCCGCCGCGCGAGGAGGTCTATGCCGAGGGGCGCTTGCCCTACCTGGTGATCATCGTCGACGAGCTGGCCGACCTGATGATGACGGTTCAGAGCGAGGTGGAGACGCCGCTCGCGATGCTGGCGCAGAAGGCGCGCGCCATCGGCATCCATCTGATTCTCGCCACGCAACGGCCGTCGGTGAACGTCATCACCGGACTCATCAAGGCCAATTTCCCGAGCCGGATCGCATTCCGGGTCGCGTCGAAGGTGGACAGCCGCACGATTCTCGACGGCAACGGGGCCGAAGCGCTGCTCGGCAATGGCGACATGCTCTTCCTCCCCCCCGGCAAGAGCGAGCCGATGCGGCTCCAGGGCGCCTTCATCGGCACCGAGGAGACCGAGAAGCTCACCGACTGGTTCAAGGGGCGGCAGGAGACGCTCGCCAAGGAGCGCCGCGCGGAAGACGACATTCTGGCGTTCATGCGGGCGCAGGAAGTCGAGGACGAGGGTGGCAGCGAGGCCGGAGACGAGGGCGAGCGCGACGCCCTCTTTCGCGAGGCGGCGGAAGCGTGCATCCAGAACCAGGGAGGCTCCACGTCGCTCCTCCAACGCAGGCTCCGGATCGGCTACGGCCGCGCGGCGCGGGTCATCGACCAGCTCCACGCGGCGGGGATTCTCGGGCCGCCCGACGGGAGCAAGCCGCGCGAAATCCTGATCGGTATTTCCCAGCTCGACGAGTATTGCCGGTAGGCTAGTTCCGCAGAATTCCCACCCTGACGCTGCCGGGCGGCGCCCCGACCGCCTGGGCGCTGTCGGCCACCCGCTTCAGCCACAGCATGATCGGTGGCGCATCACCGGAGGCGATGATTCCCTCCGCGATGCGGGCAGCCTGGGCATACTTGCCCACCGCGAGCAGGGCCGCCGCAAGCTCGGCCATTGCCGCCTGCGTGGGCCGCTGCGCCAGACTCAGGCGCAACTCCTCGAGCGCACCCTCATCGTCTCCCACCACCCGGAGCCGCCTGGCAAGTGCGATGCGGAGCGCCCAGGGCTCCGGGCTGAATGCGATGGCCCGGCGAAAGGCCGCCACCGCCTCGGCGGTGCGCCCCTGATCGAAGAGGGTCTCTCCCAGCGACTGCTGCACTCTCGCACTGCGCGGGGCATCGCGAGCGCTCGCAAACGTCAGCGCGACCGCATCGCGGTACTCGCGCTCCCGGACGCCGCTCCGCACGATGCCGGCGAGCACCAGCCCGACGCAGGCGGCTGCCAAGAGCCGCCGGCGCGAAGCCGCCTCGAACCAGGACCGCTCCGCGAACCAGGCCGCCGCTCCACCCGCC